>Ga0209800_10000330_pt1 | contig 82228 bp, 68 predicted proteins | sample Higcelweek8metaG_FD_187174 | JGI IMG/M metagenome (GOLD analysis project Ga0209800, IMG submission 187174) | Freshwater pond sediment microbial communities from the University of Edinburgh, under environmental carbon perturbations - High... | ecosystem: Environmental > Aquatic > Freshwater >... | reverse complement strand
AGAAAAAGATGCTAAATAAAAGAATTACAAAATTTTTATATTTTCTGTCAGCAAAATAATAGGTAAGTAAAAAAGTGGGTAAAAAGTATAAAAGAAATACAATGCTGCTGAAAACCATGCTTTTTGTGTTATTGATTACAAACTAAAGAATGTTTTAAATATAAGATTATTTAACAAGTAAGAAACCATAAGATAAATGAAATAAAAGAGTTGTTTTTTCTTCTTAATAATATCCTTACCCGTTATTTAGTTACTTTTCCCCCCATCCCTCTCTGTCTAAACTCCTGTATTGAATGGCCTCTGACAGGTGGTGCGATTGCACGTTTTCGCTCCCTTCAAGATCGGCAATGGTGCGGGCAACCTTTAAAATCCGGTCGTATGCGCGGGCCGAAAGCCCCAGCTTCTCCATGGCGGTTTTTAATATCTGCGCCCCAGCCTCGTCGGGTATTGAATAAACACGAAGTTGTTTGGAACTCATCTGGGCGTTGCAGTAGATTCCCCCATCTTCACTAAACCTTTTGGCCTGAATTTGTCGGGCATTAATCACTCGCTGCCTGATTTCGGCGCTACTTTCCGATTTGGGCTGGTTTTGCAATTTATCGAACGGAACGGGGATAACCTCCAGGTGAATATCGATCCGGTCGAGCAATGGACCTGAAATTCGGTTCAGGTATTTGGCCACCATTCCCGGACCGCAAACACATTCGCGGGTAGGATGGTTGTAATAACCGCACGGACAGGGGTTCATACTGGCAACCAACATTACGCTCGACGGGTATTCAACCGAAAAACGGGCGCGAGAAATGGTAATTTTCCGGTCTTCGAGCGGCTGGCGCAATACTTCCAGAACAGCCCGTTTAAATTCGGGCAATTCGTCGAGGAAAAGTACGCCGTTGTGTGCCAACGAGATTTCGCCCGGCTGGGGGTAGCTCCCCCCGCCAACCAAGGCCACATCTGAAATGGTGTGATGTGGACTTCTGAATGGCCGTTGGGTCATTAGCGAGGTACTGCTGCCGATTTGTCCTGCTACCGAATGGATTTTGGTTGTTTCCAATGCCTCGTGCAAGGTGAAAGGGGGCAATATGGTGGGTATACGCTTTGCCAGCATAGTTTTTCCTGCACCCGGAGGGCCGATCATGATCCTGTTATAATAGGTATTAGTCTTTAATTATCAAGTTTTAAAATGAATAAACCCCTTATGTGTCTGTAAGCATAAGGGGTTTTGAACTAATCCCCAAACTGTTCAACCCTATAAGATTGAATACCGAAAATTAAGAATTTTATTTTTTATATTCCATTAAAAGTGTAATGAGAAATTTTGTTACACCTTCATGAGTAAAATTCACATTATGATCAGGAAACTTGGTTAATATAGTGTATCTAAATCCTCCGTGTCTATACAAGAGAGTATCTTTAACCGATTTATTATATTTCTTTTCTGCTTCTTCTGGTGTTGTTATAAACAAAGAATCATTTCCAAATATTTCTTGAATATCACTTGCTTTTGTATCAGCATTCAAATTTGGGATTAATATTTCAGAATAAGGGTTAAAAAAATCGTTATATAATTCATCCCAATACTTAATAAAAGTTATGTATACTGTATGTAAATGTTGTTCTGGATCTGTTGATTTTTCATAAAACCTAAATTGTAAACCCAAATTATGATATGTTATTGATTGTCCAATTATACTTGCAATATATTCACTTCCAATTGCAGTGGGTCGTCCAAGAAGATCAGTAATACTATCTATGGTATAGCTACCTAATTTATGTCCGTTTATTGTTGCTTCTTTTAAATTAATATTCAGTTTTTGTGCTGATATTTCTGAAACAAACAGCAAACTCATTATTAATAATACCAAAATTTTTATTTTCATAATTAAATCCCTTTCCTATTATTAAATCTTATTGATGCTGCCAACAATATTTTGTCCCGTTGCTTGCTTGTCTTTTACATCTGGTTCCTGCTTTTGTAATAGCACTGCATTGACCAACATATCCAGTTGAAGCAGGTTTTACATAACCCGGGGCTTGGTTTTGATGAACGTGACAATACCCGTTTTCATTCGTGGTCATGTTTTTACACCTCTGTCCAGTTGAACTAGCTGTTCCTTTACATTGTTCAGATTTTGAAGTTGTTGATTTTAAATTTCCAGTATTAGTTAAACTAACTGTTGGAACAAAATCCCATTTAACTTTATCTGATTTACTTTCAAGTTTTGATTCAATGTTATCAGGAAGTCCGGGAAAGAAATCAATTCCAGTTAATGTTTCAAGGCTGTCAACTGAAATTACAAAGTCTTCCAAAGGGTCAGAACTTTTTGCATTTGGCAAAACCAGAGCGATCATTTTCATGTCTCCTGTAATATCCAGAATTGCCTTATAATAATAGCCCGGGACAGTCACTTGATCTACTCCTATTGTTCCAATATTATTTCTGAAAATGGGACCAGTAGCAACATAAATTGTATCCTCAACAATGCACCAACTACGAACTACACTTTCAAGTTTTGACCAAATACCACGGTTAAATGAAGGGTCTTGCGGAGACATATTACTAAGATAAAACGATTCAGAAATTGAAGTATCATTCAACTTCATATCAGCAGCAGGGCAAAGGTGTCCACGATCATAACCAGAACCTTTATAATCATCAAGGGAAGCAGAACCAGTACTAACTGAAGGATCAGAACGGAAATCATCAGTTCTATCAATTGCACTGTTTAGAAAGTTAGGAGTTAAACGATAGAACACCCAAAGAGCTTGTTCATTGTCCTCTGAATATGAAAGTGTATAATAGGTATGATGAACAATCTGACCCGATGATTTCGGTGTGAGGTCTCCTATTGTTTGTTCAATAGGGTCTATACAACTTCCATTAATTAATAATAGAAATGTTGTGAAGAATAGTAGAATTTTTTTCATAGTATGACATTTTATTTAAGCCATTGTCTTACCCCTCCATGATGGGAACATGTACCCTTTCGATGTTGGCTAAAACTATATGTTCCATCATTACAAATTGCTGTTGCACCTGCTGGAGTAGAAGAATAATAGGTTGGAGATTGAATTTTTTTTCCATCAACATTTTTGTAATACTTAACATTTGAATTAGTTGAATTGTAGTCAATATAACTTTTAGAAGATTTATCAAGATAAACACCTTTATCAATTAATAATGAAGCATGAATATACCCATTTTGGTTTTTGTACTCAACACTGAGCCAAGTATATCCTTCAAAAAAGGTTTTATCAGCAGTAATACAAGTACCTTGAGGAATTAAATCAATGATATTATCTCCAAAGTGAGCTTCACTTCTGAAATTCGTATTTTTTGAGGTGCATTTAGTTATTTCTTGAGAAAATGCAGTTATACTGAATAGGAAAAAAATGATTAGTAAAGATTTTTTCACGATTATTTCCGCTTTACATAGGTTTTATTTCCCTTACTGTTTATATAGTACTGACCACCCCGAGAACCTGTTTGAATAGTTTTTGACCCACTGTAAGATGAGGAACTTGATTTGGTGGTTGAGGGTTTTGTGCTTTGGGGGTCAGATTGTTTATTATTGTGTTGCCAACAGTAGTTGCTCCCAACTTCAGCCATACGGGAACACTGTTCTCCTTTTAGTGTGAAAGCTACACACTGTTTTTTTACATCATCTTTAGGCTGTTCACCGTTTGATTTTTGTTGAGCAGCATTAGTTTCAGATATTAATGACTTATTTGCCCCTTGAATTGCTGCTTCAATTTGTGCTAAAGTTGCCTTTAGTGTTGCATTTTCATTTTCCAGTAATGTATTTTCACTTTTTAGAGTATTTGTAACAATAGATAGTGAATCGATTCGGCCTTGCAATACCTTCTTATTTTGAGCGAAAGACGTTATAGACAACAACAAGGCAATAATAAGAAGTATTTTTTTCATAATATTTTTAGATTAGGTTTAATTCCTTTAAAATTAAGCAAATTCCATTTAAAAATAAAAATAAAATTTTAATCCTGATCTGTTTAATTTTAGGGTTATTAAAGAGCAACATTTACGATACTCATATTAAAGAAGCATAAACACCTAATATTCAGTAATTAATTAACTTTTTTATTGAACTATTCTAATTTATTTTCACAAAGACTTAAAAAGACTTTTTTCAAGTAAAAAATAAAATTTTGTATATTATATGCAGGGAACAACAGGCATGTTGAAAGTCCGGGTTTTGTTTGGCTTTATTTCCCGGATTTGCTTCCCTTTATTTTGAAAAAGTAATTGAAGCCTATTAAAAATGAAGCCATGAGAACAGATAAAGTAGTAGCAAAGAAAAGGCAGAATTTTAAAAAAGAACTTCATGAACATTTTAAAGAAGAAAATGCGAAGAAAAAGAAAACTGGAGCTTATGCAGAAGACCCATACGAATTTCGGCACGATTACAGATTGACCAAAGAGAATAAAGAAACGTCGGATAAATTATTTGATCAATTATATCAGGAAGGTAATAAATCTATAATTGTTCAGAAAAAGAAAGATTTTGAAATATTAATTGCTAATCTGATTAATCAAAAAAGAAAGCCAATAAAATTCTCTTTTGATAACAATAATTGGGGAAAAGGTAGATATAAATCAGCAAGTTATTCTACATGGAAATCAGCAAACAAACTTATTGAAAATAAATACGTTATGAAAGTAAAAGAGGGAGTTAATGCACCAAATTATAAAAGAGTTTCTCGAATAGAAGCTGAAGATAAATTGAGGGAATTATTTCCAGAACTTCATTCAGCTGTGATTATTGAGCCTGTTGAACTTGTAGAATTACATAAAACGGAATACGGAACTAATGGTAAAAAATTGGAAAAGAAAAGTTTGGTAGACTACAATGAAAATGAATTACCAGCAAAGACACAATTAGAAATCACTCGAATAAGGGGTATTTTAAAGCGATTAAACAAGGTAAATAGCGAAGCAGACATAAGAGCAGGAAAGTATAAATTAAGCTCAAATTCGGTGGCAATTTTTACAGATAGTTTTGATCTTTATGGAAGAATTCATGCAAAAGGTTTTAGTCATCAACAAGGTTCCGGGGATAAAAAAGAAAATGCTGATTTTTATAGAAAAGATATAACAATTAACGGGAATCGAATTATTGAACTTGATTACAAAGCTTTGCACCCACATTTACTCTATGCTAAAATAAAGCAACAATACCCGGATGACAAAGATCCATATTCAGTCGTATTCCCTGAAATAACGAATCCAAATGACAGTAATATTGCTCGGAGTTTTCTTAAAATATTACTGTTGGCAATGCTTAATTCAAAAGATAAAATCATTGCAGAAAGTGCAGCTAATCACCATGTTTATAAGGAAAAGATTTCAAAAGATTTAATAAGGATTGGAATTATTAAAAAAGTATCGTTGGATGAATTCGGTAAAGTGATTGAAAAGTTTAAAGAAGCTCATGAACCTATAGCACATTTTCTATGTACCGGGAATCAAACAGGATTAAAGCTGATGAATAAAGATTCAAAAATTGCTTTGGCAGTAGTGGATCATTTTGCAAAACAAGGTTTCCCAATCCTACCCGTTCATGACAGTTTTATTGTGGAGGAACAGCATGAGGATAAATTGAAATCAGTAATGGAAGATGTCTATCGAAAACAATCACATGGATTCAAAATTCCCGTGAGATAAAAAAACTTTTTATGGATTGATTAATAAGTTGTTAAGATTAAATCGTATTAGTTATAAGTGAGAGAAAAAAAAAATATTGGATGGAGAATTAGTAAATAGGATAGAGAAATTGGAAGCGATTGAAAGAGAATTGTAAGAGTATCGGGAATTTTCGCCCCCAAAATCGGTCAAAAAAAAAGGTTGTAACTAATAAAATATTAACCATTTATCATCAAATTATATTAGTAAAAAAAACGATGTAACAGAGGAAATTGACCCATACGAAAATTTGAAGGTCAAAATCTATTGATAAAAGGGTAATACCTACACAATTACCAGACATTCCGATATTTAAAATAATAAAACATAGGACTATATTTTATTTTCTCAATTTAATTTTATAATTTTAAGCATTGAATTTAAAAATTGAAAAATGAGAACAAAACCAGATCAATCCAAATCAGACCATTTAAAAGTGGTTGGTTATGTACGTGTTTCAAGTCAGGAACAGGCAAACGAAGGGATAAGTTTAGCAGCCCAAAAGGAAAAGATTAAACAGTGGGCAGACCTACACGATGCTGAAATTTTAGAAATATTTGAAGATGCTGGAATAAGTGGAACAAAGAGCAATCGACCCGGGTTAATGTCAGCTATGAAAATGGCTTGTCAGAATAAAGCAGTCTTTGTCGTTTATGCTTTATCACGTTTCAGCAGATCGACCTCTGACACCTTAAAATTTACTGCACAACTACAAAAAGCCAATGCGGAACTTGTTTCAGTATCGGAGCAAATAGATACTCTTTCAGCAGCCGGGAAAATGGTTTTCCGTATCCTTTCTGTACTGAATGAATTTGAATCAGACCTTGGAGGGGAAAGGACAAAAGCAGCTTTGGATTATCGGAAACAAAAGGGACTGAAAACAGGGGGATTTGTCCCCTATGGATATACAGCCAATAAGGAAGGTAAACTAAGCATCGACCCAAAGGAAAAACAAGTGATTGACGAAATAAAGAAGATGTACGAAAGTGGTTCTCGTTACGCTGAAATAGCCCGTTATTTGAATAGTAAAGGAATCTTGACCAAAACAGGAAAACAATGGCAGATACAAACCGTAAAAAACATTGTGACTGGATTATAGGTTATTTTAAGCCGTTTTAAGCGGGGGTTCTTTTAAAAGTAATATAAGTTATTAACGAAGGGGCGAAAGTCGTTTAAAACTAAAGGAAATTAGCAGACAATGAACATAATAATAAAATAGAGAAATCAACAATAAAAAATCCTAATCATGGAGACAAATATTAAAGCATACAGTTACATAAGATTTTCAAGTGAAAAGCAGAAAGAAGGTGATTCACTTAGGCGACAAACAGAAGCATCTGAAAAATATGTAAAAGAAAATGGGTTGATATTAGACACTACCTTATATATGCAAGATTTGGGGAAAAGTGCATTTCACGGCATAAATATTAGTCAAGGTTACTTAGGTGGATTTTTAGAATGTATAAAAAAAGGCCAGATTGAAAAAGGTTCTGTCCTACTTATTGAAAATATTGATCGTTTAAGTAGAATGAAGCCCACAGAAGCTTACAGATTATTTGATCAAATAATCCAAGCGGGAATTAAAATTGTAACCCTTCAAAGTGGTATGGAATACACAGAGGAATCAATTAATGAAAATCAAGGGCAATTATATGTTATCGTTGGGGAAATACAAAGATCAAATCGAGAAAGTAAGGTAAAAAGTGAACGATTAAAAGCTGTTTGGGAAAATAAAAGAGGGAAAGCAATTGAGGGAAATTACAAAATGACTGGGAAAGCCCCTGCATGGATAAAAGTCGATAATCAAAAAAGGTTCGTATTGATTCCTGATGTGTGTAAAGCAATTGAATTGATTTATCGGATGAAACTTGCCGGGATGGGAGCTGAAAAGATTTCCTTTGAATTGAACCGTAACCATGAAGTTTGGAAACCAACAATTGGAGGACGAAATAAAACTGGGGGGTGGCGAAAAAGCTATGTGAATAAATTACTATGGGAAAACCGTCAATTAATAGGGGAATTTCAACCATACAAATCTGATTCAGGGAAAAGGGAAAAAGCTGGAGAACCTATCCCTAATTATTATCCATTAGCTCTCGATAAAGAACTTTTCTTTTCAGTTCAAAGCCTGATAAAAATAAATAGTGAAAAAGGAAAAAGCAGAGGAGGTAAAACTGGGAAAGCAACAAATCTATTTAGTCATGTGGCTATTTGTGGGCTTTGTGGTAGCCCGATGCACTTCATTGATAAGGGAAACTCACCTAAAGGAGGTCAGTACTTACATTGTGATCATTCTCATCGTAAATTGGGCGATTGTGAAGCAAAACCGATACGTTATGATGAATTTCAAAAACTATTCTTCAAAGATTTCGATGAATTAGACATTTCAGAGATATTGCCAGATTCAAAAGAAAAGAATTTGCAAATCTCAGCCTTACAAAAAGCTATCGGATTAAAAAGATTTGAATTATCTGAAATGGATAAAAAGATTTCTAATCTCACACTCCAATTAAGTGAAACAGATAGCTCTGAAATTGGGCAAATAATTAAGAACCAAATTCAAGCCTTTATAAGCCAAAAGGAATCCATTTCTGAGGATATACACGGAAACGAAAAGATATTGTTGGAAATCCAATCAAAAGACACAATTCTATTTGAAGGTCAGGTAGAGGTTAAAAAACTATTTGAACTTTTAGACCGACCCGGGGATGAAGAGGAAAAAATCAAATTGCGTTTAGCTCTAAGGGCTCAAATTCGACGAATTTGTAAATCTATTCAGATTTATCCATTAATGGAAAAATACCAAGAATTTGAAGAAATTGAACTGGGGATTATTAAAGTAAGCAGTAGCCGTTATATCAGAAAAATTCGAATTCGTTTCAACGGGTCGAAAAATTGGAGGGTTTTGTATGTTCAATCGTATGGTGAAATAATTAATTAACAGCTTTAAAATATGAGGAGAAAAATAATTGAAATTAGATTATTAAAAAAGAGATGGAATAAATAAATATTATTACATTTGCACGTTTTTTCAGACAAAATATCCATGGGCTATTGACTTAATTATAAGCAGATTTCTAATTTCTTTGTAATTTTTTTGGTGTCCTTTAACTTTTTTTAACTGAAAATTACTATTTATAATTATCTTATTTATAGCAAGTTACATAAATTTGATTATTTATTAACAGCAACCTGTTTAAAAGTTGAATTTTTATTACGTTTTTTATTTAGGTAATTAGTTAATAAATTTCTTATATTTCGTAAATTACTTATTGAAAACAAATACCTTATCAGAAAATGACCTCTTACATTGATAAAATGATTGTGTCTCTTCATGAGAAATTGGGTAATTTTAGCATTGAGGAAACTGAATTTAAGAATCTTCCTTATTGCGACAGAACGCGTTTCAATCTTTATAAAGTTATTGGAAATAAAAATCTAATTTCTAAAAGATTTAAAACCGAAAAGGAAGCCGATGATCTAGTTAATTCTTTTCTAACTGCTAAGTTACCAGGATAATATTGTTATGTCTACACCCCATGCTGATGAATTTTATGAGAGAATTACGAATCTTTATCCTCTCTATGAGAAAGTTAAATTATGTATCATTTATGCTGAAAACTTTGATCCAAAAGAAGAATTATATATTGCTCCCATAAATCAACTGCGAAGTGCACTAGATCATATTTTTAAAGCAGCAAATCATCCAACTGCTCTTAAATATGAATTAAAAGAAGCTAAAGAACACTTAGATAGAGCTGGTTATGATGCCTTTGAGGTTTTGGCGTCTTGTTTAGGAAAAGACATTATTGAACAATTAAAAAGATATTCTCCCGAAACCTTAGCCGCTGTATTTCCAGAATATTATACGGAAATTAAACCAAAATTAGTCGAAGTTAGAACTGAAATTTCAGACATACGTTTAAGAAAAAAAAGTAGTAAAATTTCTGGTAGCGACCTTTCATTTGATGACTATTTTAATCAAGTAACAATACTAACAGAATTTCACAAAACTGTTAATCGTAGAATACCTTCACTTGAAGAATACCGAAAAAAAACCAAAAGAATTAAAATTGTTAAATACATTTTGGGAATTGTTTTCGGAACCATTCTTTTAGGATTATTAGTTAATGAAATTTCAAGTCGAATTGATGATTTTAGACATAGAAATCAAGTTAAAACAGAAATTTCAAAATAAACCAAATCTTATTTTTAATTGATTTATTTTAAATAGCTTATAACATCATGATGTTATGGCCGCCTGCAGCAGCCACTTCCAGTGCTCGCTTTACATTTTCCTGCCCTTTGACGTCGGAAAAATCGATTTCGGAGTGCATTACGTTTTCAAAAAATTCCTTGCGCGTATCTACAATGGTTTGTTCCAGTTCCCGCTTGTTGTCAAAAAATTCGATTACTTCACCGATAGTTTCTACCCCAAATATTTTCAATTTGTCGACCACCGCAGCTTCACGGGCATTTGCTTTGGGAAGTATAAACCCTTCGAAACCCTCTTCGCGGGCTTTGATGGCAATCGGTAATACGCCCTGAACGGGTTGCAGGCTTCCGTCGAGCGAAAGTTCACCCATGATGACGAAATGCTCAAGCTTTTCGGATTTTATTTGTTCTGAAGCGGCCAAAATCCCTAAAGCAATAGGCAGATCGTAGGCCGAACCCTCCTTTCGGATATCGGCAGGCGCCATGTTGATGATGACTTTTTGTTTGGGCCATTTATAGCCGGTTTCGTGCAACGCCGATTCAATACGTTGCTGGCTTTCGCGAATGGCATTATCGGGCAAGCCGACAATATGAAATTTGATTCCCTGAGTTGAGGTAACTTCGATGGTGATTGTAATGGCATCGATTCCCTGAACTGCGCTTCCGAATGATTTTACTAACATGTACAGGAGGTTTTGCGATCAAATTACAAAAAAAATCGCAATACAAATATTAAATGTGCAATTAACTAATTCGTATTTAATGAACAGTGGATTTCAGAGGACGAAATGCCCAAATTAATTGACCAGACAGTCTACCTTTTTTCGTCAAAACGCCCTAAATTGAAATGATAGTTTTGAACCCATGAAACATATTTCCTTTTGTCGCCAATTAAACTCTGAAAGAGTTTAATATTCATCACCCCCAGTTGTGGCTGGGGGAATAGCCAACCTCCTTATTCACCAACTACGAAGTAGTTGAATATGTGTGAATATGAATAAATATTTGCGTAAGGGTTCGGTGAAAAAGTTATTCAACCCTTTTAGGGTTGCTGTTTTTGCTGGAGTCCTTTATCCCCAAATTCTTTGGGGGTGATGAACATTAAACCCTTCGGGTTTCCGTATACTTATCTATCCCGTTTTATTTGCTTTAAGACGAATAAACATGTAACAAAAAAAGCCATGGGACACCAAAAGCAAAATAATCAACTTCTATTTTAAACAACTAATAAAAAGTGACGAAAACAGGAGTCGTTTTCAGGGGACGAACTGCCATAATTATTTGATTTGACGGGCTTCACTCTTTAGTCTCTTCATAGATGAAAAGGTAGTTTTAACTCCTTTTTCTTGTAATGTGCTTCCAAGTTTGTTTTATTCCTTAAAGTTAGGTAGTTATATTATAAAATTTAAAAATAATTTTATGTAAATTTGAAGTTGAACTATAAATCAAATTATTATGAAAATTGAATGGTCAAGCATTATATATGGGATTGTTGGAGGTTTAATTACCGCTTTCATAATTTGGATAAATAATAAATATTTAAAAAAATTTCCAAATTTTATTATAAATCAAATAAGTAAAATAAGTACTAAATTCAGAAATAAAATTTACAGAAATGCATCATTTCTGAATAAAACTGGGATGCAAACTTTTTCAGCATATTATATTTCTATGCTAATAACATTTTTTATTTCAGGATGTATATCTGTTTTTATAATAAAAGCAAATGCCCTTGTTAAATCAATAAAAACAATAAATGAAATTCATTCAGAAAGTAATAATTTTATTATAAGCGTTTTTCAAATTAGAATTTTTGAATTTTTCATAATAATACTAAGTATTTACTTTTTTTTAGATATGCTGATTGCGTTTTTTAGGGAATCATATTCAAAGAATTTAATAATCAATTTTGAACATAAAATGCGACTTCTAAAACTAACTAATGAAGAAAGAATAGAATTTGAATATCAATGGGCTAAAATGGAAACTAAAGAAGATTTTGTTAAGATAATGGAACAACTAGAAAATATTGAATTATCAAAAGAACATCTTGAAATAATTGAAAAACTTGACAATATTGGATAATCAAAGGAAGATAAACTAAACTATGGTAACAAATTGCGCCTGTATGATGGAAAATTCATTTGAAACATTTCTACTTTATTACTTCAGTGCAATAGCGCAAGTTGTTGCGGCTGTTATTGCGCTTGGCGGGGTTTTTCTTGTATTCTATATGCAATCTTTGAATAAAAGTATTTTAAATTCTGCCAAAAAATTATTCCATAACCTAAATGTTTTCATAACTAAATTTAGATTGAATGACGAATTTAAAATTAAAGACTTAAGAATAATTTCAGAAAGATTTAAAGGGGCAATTATTAGTAAAGATATTAATGATATTTATAGAATTTTTAATTATTATAAATTACAAGATGCTGTAAGTGAAATTCTTGAAATTGATAAAAAAAACCCATCAAATAGTGAAGTAATGATAGATTTGCTATTTTCAACGGGTGATTTAGCTGATTTTATTGATTCTCGAAAATATAGTTTATATTATTTTAAACGTTCTTTTTTCTTTGGTAGCGTTGTAATTCTATTAAGCCTATCTTTTATAATATTTTCTTATTTTAAAATATTACCATTAAATATTTTAGCTATTCTGATTACTTTTTCTTTTACAATTTTGGTTCTAATCAATATCTACAAAATTATTAAAACTTCATTCAATTGAAATTCAAATTTAGCTTGTCAAGCTTGAATTTGGATTTTAAACTTTCTTTCCGAACCCTGAAAATCTTATATCTTTGTTTGAATACAAAAAAACTACGATTGTGTCTGATATTATCCATCTTTTACCCGACTCGGTTGCAAATCAAATTGCTGCCGGTGAAGTGATTCAACGCCCTGCTTCGCTTGTAAAAGAGCTGGTCGAGAATTCAATCGACGCGGGCGCAACAAAAATTATCATCCAGGTAAAAGAGGCCGGTCGTACATTGGTTCAAATCACCGACAACGGAAAAGGTATGTCGCCCACCGATGCCCGCATGGCTTTCGAACGCCATGCCACCTCGAAAATACGGGAGGCTTCCGACCTTTTTGCCATCCGCACCATGGGTTTCAGGGGCGAAGCGCTGGCATCGATCGCTTCGGTTGCCGAGGTTGAACTGAAGACCAAACGCGAAGAGGATGAGATTGGTACAATGATTCATATTGCAGGTTCGGAAGTTATTTCGCAGGAGAGTATTTCTTGCCCCAACGGAACAACCTTCATGGTGAAGAACCTTTTTTACAACGTGCCGGCCCGACGAAAATTTCTGAAATCGAACACAACCGAACTAAGAAATATTATCAACGAATTGCAACGGGTAGCATTGGCTTCGCCCGAGATTGCCTTTTCGTTGTATCACAATGGAACCGTTATTTACGATCTGCCATCGGCCAATTTCAGAAAACGAATTGTCAATCTTTTCGGGAATAACATGAACCAAAGCCTTATTCCCGTTCAAACCGAAACATCAATTGCCAAAATATCAGGTTTTATAGGTCAACCAAAATTTGCTAAACGCACCTTCGGAGAGCAATATTTTTTTGTAAACGGACGCTACATGAAACATCCTTTTTTTCATAAAGGTGTGATCCAGTCTTATGAAAAGATCTTGCCAAACGAGATGATCCCCGCTTATTTTATCTGTTTTGAAATAGACCCCGGTTCAATCGACATTAATATTCACCCTACCAAGACAGAGATAAAATTTGAGAATGAAAGCTCTATATGGCAACTGCTACATGCAGCTGTACGTGAAGGGTTAGGAAAGTTCAACGTGGTTCCCAGTATCGATTTCGATCAGGCAGGGAGCATCGATATTCCAATAGCTCCGCGCACAACAGACGGATTGTTTCGGCCTGAAATTCAATATAATCCAAACTTTAATCCCTTTGAGGAACAAAGCATTTCAATTCCTTCAAAAGGGTTTTCATCGAATAAAGAAAAAACCGAACTTGAAAACTGGCAGAAGCTTTACGGTGAAAATGGTTTCCCTTATGCGGGAAAATTTGATTTTCAACCCAATGAAGAGGATTTACAAACAAGTTTTATTGAGAAGAATGAATCAAAACCTGTTGAACAAGGGAAAAATTTCATCATACTTAAAAACCGTTTCATTCTCACACCTGTAAAATCGGGGTTGATGATCATTGATCAGCGGCGTGCCCATCAACGGATATTGTATGAACAATTCATGGAGATTATTGTGAACCATGAAGGGGTAAGCCAGCAGTTGCTGTTTCCACAAACGCTTGAGATGAATAGCGCCGATTCAGCCCTTTTGCGCGCAATGCTCGAAGATCTGAACTATATCGGGTTCGATGTCAGGGAGTTTGGTCCCGATACGTTTATTGTTAATGGTGTGCCGGGAATACTGAGCGAATCAGATCCCAAGGGTGTTATCGAAATGTTCCTTGAAGAATATAAAACCTGCGCATCTGACTTGAAGGAACGGGAGCGGGAACGACTGGCTTTTTCGCTGGCCATGGCCTCATCTATAAATCACAATCATTCTTTATCGAATGAAGAGGCATCTCATTTAATCGACGCCCTTTTTGCATGTGAAACCCCCAATTTTTCCCCGCTTGGCAAACCGGTTGTCGAAATTATAAACATGGAAGAAATTGAAAAAAAAATGAGATAATTGACAAGATGGCAGAATTTGATTTGCCATCTTTGCCCTGAACCGAATGGTTCGATAGTTGTTTACTAAAGGAAATTGCATGTTTAAGTGATAAAGTTTTAAAATATGAGACCTACATTTCGATCCCCCGCTAATCAAATACCACCGGTCACAAAGAATCTGATTATTATCAATGCTATTCTTCTACTGGCAACTTTTGTTTTAGGGCAACGGGGAATTAACCTAACCCATTATCTGGCATTGTATTATCCCCAGTCAGAGAATTTTCATTTTTACCAGCTCATAACTCACATGTTTATGCATGGTAATTTTGCGCACCTCTTTTTTAACATGTTCGCATTATGGATGTTTGGACGGGTGCTTGAAAGTGTATGGGGACCGCGACGTTTCCTCATCTTTTACTTTGTTACCGGATTGGGTGCCGCTGCATTACATACCTTTGTTAATTATCTCGAAATTAACCCAATTGTAAATGCTGCTACTGCTTTTTCAAACACACCCTCACCTGAACTCTTTTCTGCTTTCGTAAATAAGTATCAGGGAATGATTAAAAATCTTGGGTTCAATTTGCCGGGAATACTCGACTTTGCATCTTCATGGCTTGATAAACCAACATCAACTTCGTTTGAACCCGAAGCAATTGCATTCATGAACCAATTGATCGACATTAAAATAAATATTCCTACGGTTGGCGCTTCCGGAGCTGTGTATGGTGTTTTACTCGGGTTTGGTATGTTGTTTCCCAATACCCAGCTGATGTTGTTGTTTCCGCCTATTCCCATCAAAGCAAAATACATGGTTATGGCTTATGGTGCTTTGGAATTGATACTGGCCTTTTCAATGCCTGGAAGTAATATTGCCCACTTTGCCCACCTTGGGGGTATGATCTTTGGATTTTTCTTGATTAAATACTGGAACAAGACGACCAACACGTTCTATTGAAAATCGAAAGTACAAAGACAAAAGATAAGAGATTATTGGAAAAAGAATTTAACCGCAAATCTCAACTCAGGAACTAAGGCACTCAGGAACTTTACTATATGGACATTTGGAGCGAAATAAAAAATTCATTTAAACACGGATCGGTTCTCTCACGGCTGATCTATATCAACCTTGCCGTATTTTTGGTGATCAGGATTGTGTATGTATTTTTCTATCTCTTCAAGGTCGATTTCAACTTGCTTGAATGGCTGTCGCTTCCTTCGGATATTCATTTGTTGGCATCGCGGCCATGGACACTTTTTACCTACATGTTTCTCCATTTCGATTTTCTCCACATTTTACTTAACCTGCTCTGGCTTTATTGGTTCGGGAAAATATTCCTGATGTATTTCGACGAAAAGAAATTGCTCGGAACATACATCTTTGGAGGAATCTTCGGAGGACTCTTCTACATGCTTGCCTATAACATTTTTCCTGCGTTTGCTGAAAAAGCGCAGCAGGGAATGTTGCTTGGAGCATCGGCTTCAATTATTGCCATTGTCATTGTGGCGGCCATTAATGCCCCAAATCTTTCGGTTAATCTATTGCTTATCAGTTCAATATTTGGACCTATAAAAATCATCTGGATTGCCATGTTTTCATTGCTTATTTATTTTATAAGCATTGCCGGATCGAATGCCGGGGGCAATATTGCCCATTTAGGCGGAGCATTTTGGGGTTTTGTTTATATTTCTCAACTAAAAAAGAACCGTGATATTCTCTCATGGTTCAATAATTTTCTTTTCAGACTGAGTTCCCTCTTTAAGCGGAAACCTAAAATGAGGGTAACCTACCGTAATAATCCAGCACAGCGAATGACCGATTGGGAATACAACAAAACCAAAAAAGTAGAAAAGGAAAATGTCAACGAAATACTCGACAAAATTGGCAAATCGGGTTACGACAGCCTGAGCAAACACGAGAAAGAAATTCTCTTCAAAATGGGAAACCCAAAGGGTAGACCGAATTAATACAACCGGATAAATTTCAGGAATATTGAATTAGAACGACCATTTCAAGCCTAAACCCATAAAATAATTCTTAAAATTGAATTGGTTTGAAGAAATTGTTTCTTCGTTATAAAAAAGCTTTATCTCTTCATTCGACAGTTTTTCTTCAGCCGATTTCAATCCCAAAAAGAAGCCTTCTTTCTCTTTCAATCTGATTTTTTCGGTTTGATTGAAGTTGAACTGCCAGCCACCAAAGATTTTCAAATGCCACAAGTTTGATATTTGAAAGCTTAAATCAGAACCCAAACGAATACCGTTTAGATCAATTCCCCGAAAAGCTTCTATCTTCTTTGAATCAAATCTTTTCCCTCCAAAATTGAATTCAGTTTCATTATCGGTGGTTTCCATTGATTTCATGAATTTCAGAAACCCATATCCGGCGTTTACGGAATAAAAAATTCTTTTCCCATACGATTTCAGAGGGACTGTATATTCAATCCCGCCATTGTAACCCAACGATTTTTCATTGGCGAGGATACTTTCACTTGAATTAAAAAAGAGTTTCCAGTTTCTTGACAATTTGTACTTTAATGCTCCTTCAAACTGATAACTAAAACTTTCACCTGCCGAATTGGTTTGAAATCCCAAGTTATCTCCGGTAGGCAAATAGAAATGAAGTAAATATTCGCCTTTGTCGACCGAAACAGGATAGGAAATAAAGGTAAGATCAGCTTCAAACTTGGAGACAACCTTTAATAGTTTGTCAATTTTTTCTTGTCGCGATGGCGGATTTATGCGGTTTAAAACACTTTCGGCCTGTTGATTGCTGAGTAACGTATTCCTGTTTGAATCAACACTCAGAATTGTATAATCTTTCCAATCAGAGAGACGATAATCTTCAGCAACATCTGCAATAATGGTGGTGTACGATGCTTGCTCCGAATAAGGAATTTGTATTACGCTATCGACGATGATTTCGGTAACGATATATTCATCAGTCATCTCCAACATGTAACTTGTTTTTTTATTCAACATTTTAGCGTTAAAAAAGGCTGATTTAAAGAAATATTTGCCGTTGAAGTTTTCATAGTAGCGAACAAATCTTTCTTCTTTAGAGCTTAAGAAAGTTAATGGTTGGTCTTCTTCCATCCACTTTAATGCTTCTTTGTTCGATCGGAAATCAAATTTCACATACGCCAACGATTCCTTGTCGATGTATAGTTTTCCAATTTTCCCTTTTTTGTTGATCTTACGTGGATAAAATGAAATACAATACACCTCACGTCCATTGTACATCTCAATCCCATCCAATTTATAGGAATATTCCTTTGAAGGTTTTATGATTTCGCTTCTGTTTTTCACAATATCCGATTTGTGTGGCATAAACAGGCCTCCGTAAAAACGGACCTGGTTTATGGTATCACACCCCGGTATTTTATTTTTTCGGCTTCTAACGATCTTCACCTGACCATGTGATTCGTTTTCGTACGACGTTTTATAACAATCAAGTATCGCTTCCGACAGGTTCAGGTAGTCACCATCTTCTTGTTTAAGCGATTCGCGGTAAAATCCAATCGTGCGTGTAGGGTAATCGGGGTAATTTTCCGGAATCTTATTGTATGCTCTTCTCAGCAACGAAGTGAGCGTGCTGTCGGGCATTACAACAACTTCATCAATTGGATAGTCAATGGTTTCCATCGATATTTTTAAATAACCGGAGATTTCGTTTATGGATATTGAAATATTTTTGTACCCTATTGAATTGAAAGAAATTGATCGGCTGGATAATTTATCAGGAAAAACCAACCTGAATTCACCGTTGTCATTGCTCACTGTTCCATAATAAGTGCCAGCGATAGCAACATTGGCGTAGGCAATGGCTTCGTTCGTTTTCTGATCACAGATCTTTCCTTCAACGATCTGGTTCTTCGAAATTGAGTGATAAGGAAAGAGTAAGATGAAAAATGTAAAAAGTACAATTGGTTTCATTTTGAGCGGTTAAGGTTTCTTGTTGAGATATGGTGCGCGCAGATTCATTCACTGTGTCTGTACAATAAATAGTCGATGGCATATTCTATCATCGAATCAACCCCCTCAATCTCCTCGTTCTTATCCATATTTATCTGAATATCGGGTACGACACCATTTTCAATAGATTCTTTGTCGATGTTGAAAAATGGGTCGCGTGCGACTCTGAGTCTCCAACCATTATACAATTCCGATGAAAAAGGAGCTCCGCCACCTCCGCCGGTAACATCGCCAATAACGGTAACATTGGGCAACGTTTTCATTGTTGAAACAAAATCATTGGCCGCGCTATAAACCAGCCGGTTTGTCAAAATCACAATTTCACCATTGAAAGCTACCGATGAACCGGGTTCAATGTATTGAGGAAAGAAATCACTGAAATCGTCATGGCCGGGGCCTTCTTTGTATTTGATGTACCCTGTAAGTGTCTTTTTGGAGAAGAAACACGATGCAAATTCATTGACCAAAGCAACAGAACCCCCGCCATTATCCCGTATGTCAATAATGAGTCCTTTGATATTGCCCAATTGTTTTATGGCATGATGGATATTTGCAGAGGTGATTTCAGCGGTAAAGCTTTCATACCGGCAATAACCAACATCCCTGATCGTTTTTGCTTTCAGTTTTCCGGCAATGATATACTCTGCGCCAAGATAATTCCGTTCAACAAGCGGCCAGCTAAAATTTTGGGGATAATCTAAAAACCACTTCCAATAACGGAACGTATTAAAATCGGAATATAGGTTAACGTGCCCGTCTTTCAATTCCGAGAGCATGGAAGAACAGATGCGAAACAGTTCTTCGTCGGAAGTTTTTTCCGAAACCAGGGGCTCGTATTCTTTTTTGATGGCGTTCCAGTCAATACCCTTTTCTTCGAAAAAACAGTAGTTTTCATCGACAGTTTTCCATAAAAGCTCAAAGTTTTCACTGGCGTTGTCGTCGCTATTTACAACGTATTCCTGAATGCATGAGCTCAGAAACAGCAATCCTGTAAAAATCAGAAATAGCTTACCAATGTTCATAGTCCACTTTATTGAATAGATACCCAACTTTGAAAACATGGAAGGTGTTGTGTTTTAAATTATTATTCAAATTTAAGAGGGATGAGCAAATTTCATATTGAAACCGGATTATTCGTAACCCTTTTTTCGTTTTCATTTTATAATCGATATTCAGTTTATTCGATGCCTGTAAGTTTTTCCCAAAACTTCCAATTTGAAATGCCTGAAAAAAGCTGGCATCTTTTTCTGTGAAGAAATAGGGGAGGCTACTGCTATATTCCGAACCTGATAAAAGACCAATAATTGGAATATTGTACTCATCCGAAATTTTTACTTTCGGGTACTTTTTCTCACAATATATTGATAGACAGACTAGGTTGTTTAAATTGTAATACAACGGATTGTTCGTGTTGTCGGGTTTTACATAGAATTCAGAATCGAACCAATAGCCCCAGCCAACAAACAGGCTTGGAAATGATTTGGGGTAGTCTTTGATGGTCAGCGAATAGTATTTGTCGTATTTAAAGTCATAGCCCAGCGAGTAAATAATGCGGTTGTGTTTATTAAAATTGAAATCCACATTGATTTCCGAGACGGATGTATTGATTCTATTCTTTGAGACTTTTACTTTTCCTTTTGTATTGACAAAGGAAAGACCGTTATAAAAAACCGGCGACAAAAAGGAGATTTTTTGTTGGCTGAAACCCATTCCCGTGAGAGAATACTGGTACTCGGTCACAATTTTTTCCTTTGAAAACAAATGGTTACTGATGAGTAAAAGCAGCAATAAAAAGTATAATGCCTTCATTAAACGTCTATTTAGAAATGCTTTTTTAGGAAGCACAACGTAATAACATAATTTTCACGTAATTATTATATAGGTTATGAAAAAAAATTTCAGAAAGTATAAACGATTGTTATGAGCAAAGAAGCCATCGGACGTAATCTTTTTTCCCCCTCCTTTTGTATCAAGACAAAAAAGAGGGTGGGGTGGGGCAACGCCCCGGTGCAAAAGTTCGTTAAAATGAACGTTGAATTTGTTGAACCAACCTTAAATGGTTATTACCCTAACCATTTAATCCTTTTAATCCTGCAAATCAAATTAATCGTGCCTGCCCCGATTGCTCGTTGGTTCATACATTTTCCTGTTCCGTCCGAATGTAGAAATGACAATTGTCCATATTCTACCGCGGACGGTTTGTGTGCATATCATTTAACCCCGCCTTAAAGCGGGGCTAAATTCAGTCAGCCTTTCAGGCTGGAAAGTTATTTGTTCGACCAACGAAATCTAATTCAAAACATCTCTATTGGCTGAAGGCCAAATTCATTTTAGCCAGGGGCAGCGCCCCTGGAACAACGTGCACACAAGAAATTCGTTCGATCTGCAAATGTTGTTACGAGTGAAGCTGCTGTATCGAACGAAACCGCAATAATCATCAGATAGAATAAAGATGATGCGATTGTCAGGATTAAAAATAAAATGAACGATTTTGATTGAACAACACTTTTCAACCTGCAACGATATAGAATCGTGACAATAAACTTGTATTTCCCTGCCTGCTTAATCCTGTTAGTTCCACTACCTCTTTACAAACGAGGGGAGTATGGGTACGAAAAATCACCCTTTTCTTTGATCTAAAATAAATATCAGTATTTTTATATTCTGTCATATACCTGTCTTTATGTCAAAAACAGAATTAGAAATCGTATTGTCAGTATTAACCATCGGTATGAATGGCTAAAAGGAGTGCTTCCGCTGTACCCGGGCCCAATGCCTTTTTGTACCTTACGGTTGCCTTTTTTGCAGGGCTGTACTTCCGTTGGATACATGGCCTCAGGGTTGATCGCTCTGCTATAAAGGGTATCAAGCCTCCTTATTTTGTGATTGCCGGGCATACCAGTTGGCTCGATTTCTATACCGTATCCATTGCCATGTTCCCGCGAAGGATGAATTACCTGGGCGCTTACAATTTTTTCAGGGATCCTGTGCTGAAATTCGTGCTGGGATTAGTGGGCGTTATTCCAAAGAACCAATTTACAACCGATAATCAGGCCATACTCAAAACAAAACAGGTGATCGGACGAGGTGGCATCATAGGCATTTTCCCGCATGGATGCCTGTCGAACGAAGGCCGTCCGGGGGGATTTGCCGCCCCAACCATTGCAAAGCTCATAAAGACATTTAAAGTACCCGTGGTGGCCGTTCAGATTAACGGGGGCTATCTGACCCGTCCCCGCTGGACCAAAAGTGCGCGCCGAGGGCGTATCGATATCACTGTTAGCCCGATTTTTACCGGAGAAGAGCTGAGCACCCTTTCCGAAGATGCCGTTTACCGCACACTGATCAGCGCCATCGACTTTGATGATTACCAATGGCAGCGAAAACATAATGCTACCTTCAAAGGCAAACGGCTGGCCGAAGGCGCCGAACTGGTATTGTACAAATGCCCCAAATGCAATGCAGAATTCACCTTACGTTCAAAGGGGAACAAAATTTTTTGCCTCCATTGTGGCAACGATGCCCTCATGAACAGTAAACTCTTTTTTGAGCCCGGCACAACCGACAGCATCGTGTACGATGGCTTTGATAACTGGTACGATTTTCAGCAAAAGTCCCTTCTGGACGAGATACATCATCCCGGCTTCAGCATTTCAGCCACCACCACGCTCCAGTGGAATGAGCCCGGAAAGTATGGTTACCAGTTTATGGGGCACGGTAAGCTGAGCCTCACCCGCGATGCGGTGATTTACGAAGGGAAGGTTTTTGAAAACACGGAAATCCTGTCCTTTGAGATGAAAAATATCATTATGGTTCCCTTTGCAGCCGGTGAGTATTTCGAGATTGCCAACGGATCCGACATCCGCCGTTTTGTGCTTAACGATGTCAGAATGATGATGAAATGGGTACTTGCCATCCGGCTTATCCGCGATGAATACTATGAAACGAAAAGCGAACTATGAAGAAAAGAAAAGAACTGATCAGCAGAATTGCTTATGCCAGTGGTGATGTTTACGGTGGCGGAGCCTTTATCATTGTAGGCTTACTGCTGCTTGTTTACCTGACAAATGTAGAGGGTTTCTCGGGAACTATGGCAGGCATCATCGTTTTTATAGGGAAAGCCTGGGATGCCATTACCGATCCCTTTATGGGGCAACTTTCAGACAGAACGCGGTCCCGTTTTGGTCGCCGCCGTATCTATTTCCTGCTGGGCAGCCTACCGGTTTTCGCCTCCTGGGTTTTGTTGTGGTACGGTTTTGGGATCGAAGGGATGACGGCTAAATTTATCTACTACACCCTATCGTTCATGTTCTTCTCCACGTCCTTTACCATTGTGATGGTTCCCTATAACGCCATTCTGTCCGACATGGTAAGGGACTATAACAAGCGTAGTTCATTCACCAGTATGCGTCTGGGTTTTTCAGCCGCAGCGGCTATTTTATGCGCCACCGTTCCGGCGCTGATCACTGGAGCTTACACTGATCCCAAACAGGGTTATCTGATTATGGGTCTTTCCTTCGGACTGGTATTCGCTATATGCTGGGTAATGGTGTTCCTTGGCACCTGGGAGAATAAGACGAAACCGAGCCCGGAGATTAGCTATAAGGATTGGCTGTTTGTTCTTAAAAACCGTTCTTTCCGAATTTACGTAACCGTATTCATCCTCTTTCAGATGGCCATTGATACCGTTATGACACTGGCGGTTTATTTCCTCACGGTTTCCCTTCAGAGGGAGGAACTTTTCGTCCCGATAATGGGATCGATCCTTGTTACCCAGTTGGTTTTTATTGTGATTTTCTCGTACATAGCTCAAAAAACAAACAAGACCACCACGGCTTACATCTCGGCTAGCTTGTGGATTGTTGCCAGTATAGTCATCGTTTTCCTGACTCCTTCCGCACCGGCCATTCTTATAATCGCCATCTGCTCGCTGGTTGGTGTGGGAAGTGCCGGGTGCAATCTCTTCTCCTGGTCTGCCTTGCCCGACATTGCCGATGTGGATGAATTGATCACCGGGCACCGAAGGGAGGGGCTCTACTCCGGCGTATCGACTTTCCTGCGTAAATTTTCGGGCGGTGTGGTTGTGGGTGTTCTTGGCATTGCGCTTGATGTGATTGGTTACAGCAAGGAGGCTGTTAGTGCAGGAGAAATTGCAAACATAACAAATTGGGGCATTCGCATTCTTTTCTGCGGCATACCCGTTGCCTTCCTGATTTTATCACTATTGCTCCTGCGCAAGTATAAGCTGGGAAGACATGAATTCACCATATTGAGTAAGATTTTACACCGTTTCAGAGAAGGCGAAAAGAATATAGTCATCGAGGGTGAGGAACTCCGGGTTTGCCAACAGCTGACAGGACTAAAAGGCGACCGGTTCTTTGGTATGGATCAGGGTCCGGCCAGATGATTTAATCCAAATTACGCATTAGAATAGAGAAATCGTAACTATTCAGTGCCTAAAGTGAACTAATACCGATTGAAGAAATGTAACAGTCTAATCTTCGCTCACTCGATTGGCCTTGACATTTCTATTCATCGGCATTATACCTATATGGCTTTGGACTGATTTGAATTTACATTTGGTAAAAAGTTTAAAGTGCCTAAAGTTCAAAAAATAAACAGTTATTGATGTGTAGGATTGAATATCAAGAGTCATTTTGAGGGAAATGTAGAATAAAATTGGTTCATTCATCAAAATCGTAGCGAAAGTACAAAAATTGCATTCTAACTTTAGGCAATTTAGGCACTCAAAATTTTAGGCACTGAATAGTAACGAGAAATCATGAAAAGCGAAATACTTATCTACCAAAACCCCGATGGAAACATCAAAATAGATGTTCGCCTTGAGTTTCGTATTTGTGTAAATTAGTGGAATCTTAAAAAGAGGAATATGGACAAACTCAGTATAAAAGACGAACTAACAGATTTCTTGCTTTACACATCGCCCAAAGGTGATGTAAAAGTTGAAGTAATACTGAATAAAGAAACCGTTTGGCTAACTCAAAAAGCTATTGCCCAATTGTTTGGTGTAAATATACCGGCCATTAGCAAACACTTTAAAAATATTTTCGAAAATGGAGAATTGGATGAAAATTCAGTTGTTTCCATTTTGGAAACAACTGCCGATGATGGCAAAAACTACCAAGTGATGTATTTTAATCTCGATGCCATAATTTCGGTAGGCTATCGGGTAAATTCGGCACAAGCAACCCGGTTTCGGATTTGGGCAACCAATACGTTGAAAGAGTACATCATAAAAGGCTTTATTATCGACGACGACCGCCTGAAAAACGGCAGGTATTTTGGCAAAGATTATTTTCGTGAGTTGCTGGAACGGGTGCGTTCCATCCGTGCAAGCGAACGCCGAATTTATCAGCAGATAACCGATATTTTTGCCGAATGCAGCATCAACTACGACCCAAAATCGGAAACCACCAAAGATTTTTATGCTTCGGTTCAAAATAAATTCCATTTTGCCATAAACGGGCAAACGGCTGCTGAAATAATTTATAAAACCTCCGATGCCGAAAAAGAGTTTATGGGATTAAGCACATGGAAAAACGCCCCCGAAGGAAGAGTTTTAAAATCGGATACAACCGTTGCAAAAAACTATCTGAGCGAACAGGAAATTAAAAGTCTGGAACGCACCATCGGCGCTTTTTTCGATTACATTGAACGGATTATTGAAACCCGAAACACGTTTACCATGGAGCAATTTGCCCTGAGCGTAAATAAGTTTTTAGAATTTAACGAATATAAAGTCTTGGAAGGCAAAGGAACAATCTCGGCAAAACAAGCCGAAGAAAAAGCGTTTGCTGAATACGATAAATTCAACAAAACCCAAAAAATAGAATCAGACTTTGATAGGGTGGTGAAAGCGTTGGAAAAAAAGAACAGATAAAATGAAGTTTACCGAAGAAAAATTAGAAAAAATATATGAACAGCGAAATTCTCATATATCAAAACCCCGATGGAAACATCAAAATAGATGTTCGCCTTGAGGAAGAAACCGTTTGGTTGACACAAGCACAATTATGCGAACTGTTTCAAAAATCGAAAGCCACTATAAGCGAGCATATTAAAAATGTGTTTGAGGAAGGAGAATTAGAGATTTCGGCAACTGTTCGGAATTTCCGAACAGTTCAAACCGAAGGTAATAGGAAAGTGGAAAGAGATATTGACTATTACAATCTTGATGTTATAATTTCGGTTGGTTATCGTGTAAAATCACCTCAGGGTACACAATTTCGTATTTGGGCTACGCAACGGCTCAAGGAATATATCATCAAAGGCTTTGCTTTGAACGACGACCGTTTTAAATCGGGCAGTTCAATGAATTATTTTACCGAGTTGCAAGAACGTATCAGGGAGATACGCATTTCGGAACGGTTTTTCTATCAAAAAATCAAAGATATTTATACTACCAGTATCGATTACGATCCTAAAGACGAAAGGACGATTGAGTTTTTTAAAGTAGTTCAAAACAAATTACTTTGGGCAATCAGCCAGCAAACCGTTGCAGAATAAAATCTTGAAATATTTGTCGTTACAAACGACAGGAGATAAACCCCTCCCCGTAAAAACGGGGCAGGCAGTTACAAACGAGGGGGTGTATGGGGGATCGGGGCAGGCAACGATTATAAAGATTAAACAATTGTCAGGATTAAAATAAAATGAACGGTTTTGATCGAACAACTCCTATTAATCTGCAAAACCATTAAATAGCGACTTTACATCTACTTTTTTCTAACCCCTTAATCCTGAAAATCCTATAAATCCAATTAATCATAATTTCACCCCGATCCCTCAGTGGTTCGGATATTTTAAATTTGCTCAATGCAGAATCCAAATGAGGCGAAAGCCTCAAAGCGGGCAGGGCGAAAATCCAGCGGGCAGGCGGGAGCCTTGTGGGGTGAAGCTTTGGATTTTATTGATTTTTTTTGCCTACTTTTTTGTATCAAGACAAAAAAGTGAGGTGGGGTCTGGGGCAAAGCCCCGGTGCTAATGTTAGTAAAAGATCTGTTGAAAAAACATAAAATTGGCATTTCCCTAACCCCTTAATCCTGAAAATCCTATAAATCCAATTAATCGTGCCTGCCCCGATTATTCGGCGGTCAGACAGTTGTTATTTATCAAAACAATCCTTAGCTTTGGTTTTCGTTTATTATAAAACCAAACACAACCCGTAACGCACCACTACCCGATGTTCGAAACACATTCTCATATAACCAGCGGTCATCTTTATACAGGCATGGCAGAAAGCTTTACCGGTGGTAAGGTTAAAACAGCAAACAAGCCGGCAACAACATTCCGATATTACATCGTGACGAACCACTGCATGCCAGTGCTACAAACCAACTATAGCATTCGAAGATCAACGGAGTTAAAAGCGTTGCAATGAGCATGTCGAATTGAGCTGTTTTTTTGCCCCCGCACCCACTGATATTTGTATCTTTGGAACTCTTAATTAACATTTTTAAAATACATAATGGCAAAACAGGTAAAAGAAAAAAGCATTGAAGAAACCCTTTGGGAATCGGCCAACAAACTCAGAGGTAGCGTAGAACCAGCCGAATATAAACACGTAGTATTAGGACTCATTTTCTTAAAGTTTGCCAGCGACAAGTTTGAAGAACACCGGCAAAAACTTATAGACGAGGGAAAAGAAAAGTACATCGAGATGCCCGACTTCTACAACATGAACAATGTATTTTTCCTCGACGAATTTTCGCGTTGGAGTTATATCATCAAAAACTCAAAGCAAAACGACATTGCTTTAAAGATTGACACAGCACTGCACAACATCGAGAAAAACAACAAAGCGCTGAAAGGTGCATTGCCCGATAACTATTTTTCCCGTTTGGGTCTCGACATTACCAAACTCTCGTCGTTGCTCGACACCATCAATAAAATTGACACACTCCGCGACAAAGCACAAGACATTGTTGGCCGGGTGTATGAATATTTTCTTTCAAAATTTGCCCTAGCCGAGGGCAAAGGCAAAGGAGAATTCTACACACCCAAAAGCATTGTAAACCTCATTGCCGAAATGATCGAACCATACAAAGGCATTATCTACGACCCTGCTTGTGGTTCGGGCGGTATGTTTGTGCAATCAATAAAGTTTATCGAGAACCATCACGGCAACAAAAAAGAGGTTTCCATTTACGGACAGGAATACACCAACACCACTTACAAACTGGCAAAGATGAACCTTGCCATTCGGGGTATTTCAGGCAACTTGGGAGAAAAAGCAGCCGACACCTTTGGAGACGACCAGCACAAAGACCTCAAAGCCGACTTCATAATGGCGAATCCACCGTTTAACCAAAAAGACTGGCGTGCCGAAAACGAATTGAAAGACGATCCACGTTGGAGCGGTTACGAGGTGCCACCAAAAAGCAACGCCAACTATGGTTGGATTTTGAACATGGTTTCCAAACTCTCTGAAAACGGTGTTGCAGGTTTCATATTGGCAAACGGCGCATTGAGTGGCGGTGGAGAAGAATACAAAATACGCAAAAAGCTGATTGAAAACAATCTGGTTGAAGCCATTTTGGTATTGCCTCAAGATATGTTTTACACTACCAATATTAGCGTGACTGTTTGGATTCTAAACAAAAACAAAAAAATACAAAGCCGAAGTATTGGCGATGAAACCCGCCACTATCGAAACCGTGAAAAAGAGATACTCTTTATGGATTTGCGACAAATTGGCGAACCTTTTGAAAAGAAGTTTATTCAATTTGGCGAACTGCACATTAAAGACATTGCTGTTACTTACCATACTTGGCAACAAGAAAACAGTAATTACAAAAACATTCCCGAATATTGCTATTCCGCTTCGTTTGACGAAGTAACCAAAAAAGATTTTTCGCTCGTTCCCAGCAAATACATAGAGTTTGTAAACCGCGACGAGAACATCGATTTCGACGAAAAAATGCAAACCCTGCAAACCGAATTTGCCGACTTATTAAAAACCGAAGCTACGTCTAAAGCTAATTTACTAACCGTATTTAAAGAGTTGGGGTATGAGATCAAACTATAAACGGTTAGGCGATTATATTCAAGAAATTAAAGTTCGCAATACTCAACTAAATGCTCAAGAACTTTTAGGAATAAACATTGATAAGTTTTTTATGCCTTCTGTTGCCAATGTAGTAGGTACTGATATGTCTGTCTATAAAATTGTAAAGGAAAACCAATTTGCTTGCAATAGAATGCACGTAGGTAGAGATTATCGGTTGCCAATTTCAATGTCAAAAACTGAAAAGGAATTTATGGTTTCACCAGCGTATGATGTATTTGAAATTATTAACACCGAAATTCTTTCCCCTGAATATTTGATGATGTGGTTTTCACGAAGAGAATTTGACCGGAATGCTTGGTTTTATACCGATGCAGATGTTCGGGGTGGCTTACATTGGAAGGCACTTTGTGACATGCAACTACCCATCCCCTCCATTACCAAACAACACGAAATTGTAAAAGAATACAACGTAATCCAAAACCGCATTGCCCTTAACCAACAACTCATTCAAAAACTCGAAGAAACCGCACAGGCGATTTATAAGCAGTGGTTTGTGGAGTTTGAAAATGAAGAAAAGGTATTTCTTAAGGAATATGTGGAAACCAACCCAAAACTTGAATTAAGAAAGGGAAAAATATCAGCTTATATTGAAATGGCAAACCTTTCTGAAACATCAATGTGTATTAATGGAAAAGTGGAAAGAGAATATCAAGGAGGTTCAAGGTTTCAAAATAATGATACTTTGCTTGCTCGAATTACACCTTGCTTAGAAAATGGCAAAACCGCATTCGTCAACATTCTAGAAGAAAAGGAAATTGCAGCAGGCTCAACGGAATTCATAGTAATGAGAGCTAAGAAGAAAATAAGTCCTTTTTGGGTTTATTGTTTAGCCAAGGACGAAGGTTTTAGGGCTTACGCTATTAGCAGTATGATTGGTTCTTCGGGAAGGCAAAGAGTTCATGAAAAGTATCTTGAAGAATTTAAACTGCCAAGTATCAATTCTGAACAAATGAAAAATTTTGACTCAACAGCAAAGCCAATTTTTGAGACAATAAAATTGAAGTCATTAGAAAACCAAAAACTAATTGAACTGAAAGATTTACTTCTTTCCAAATTGGCAACAAACTGATATGGGACAACGAATAAAAATCACTTCGTGGTATTTGAATCCATCTCGATTAGTTCAACTTTTCGATGATAAAGAAATATTACGGCACATTAGTAGAGTTAAAGATATTACCGGAATTGTTGATGCTGGTTCAGGCGCAAGTTTTAGTAGGGAATTGCTTTCTCAATCTTTGGAAAGTTGGTTGCATACACATAAAGTGCCATCAATTGAAGAGTTACAAATTAATCAAAATATTAAGCCAGGTAATTTCTTTGTCATCTATAAAGACTTCTATGGGAAGGGTTTGAACTCTCCAAATAAAACCGCTGAAATTCATTCTAAACTCGCTGATGGAATTACAGAATTAAGAGTCAAATATAGTCCTACAAATTTATTGACTAATACTGCCTGGTCCAGATTGTCTGGACATACAAGGTTATTTGTTTTTGCATATATAACGGACGTTGTAAAAAATGAAATAATTGCTTCTCCATTTGTAATTGGAGATTTACATGCTGATTTTTTTTCAGAGGACTATTGGAACTGCAGTAGTTATGGAGAAATTCACATAACTCAAATAAATAGTTTCTCTAAAATAAATGATTTTCTTAAAACAGAAACAAAAGCTCCTGATATAAGAATATTAAAATCAATACCTGAAGAAAAGATAAAAACATATTTTGCTGAAATTATTAATGAGGGAACTATTCCAAAAGATTGGGGTGGTGAGAAATCTGATTTATTTTCAACTAATGTTTTGCTTGATAATAAGAGAATATCGACAGCATTTGCGTTCAAAGGCCCTGCTAAATTTAAACCAATGACATTAGCCGAGTGTGGTAAAAATGGTGATCAAATAGAAAGACTATTTTCAGAACCAGCTGATTTATTAGTATTACAGCATTGCCATTCTGTAAAAACAGATGTTAGGAGTACGATGAAAGCTTTTGCTTCTCGTATAAATGATTTACGATATTTTTCAATAATTGATGGGTATGATACCGTTCGATTACTAATGGCTTACAATAAGATTTGACAATGGATTAATTGACAGGAAAACTAAAAGCTAACGGAGTTGAAAGAATTGCTTATATCCAAATTGGCAACAATAGAAAACTAAATAAAAAAAGACAACTTAACTAACCTATTATGAAAACAAAAAAAGATGTGAAAATTTTCTTTTACCAATTTTATATGAGGAAATGGACGAAAGGAGAGAAAGAAGGTTCTGGTATACAACCATTCACAGAAATAACAGAGATTGTAACCCTTATAAAAAAGCTGGCACGCCTTAAAAAATTCTATGATTTAAATAATGGCAAATTCTTCTTTCTTGAAAGTGTTGAGATTTTTAAAAATGATTCAGAGACAATACTTAAAGGTTTTTTCAAGAGTGCGAGAAATGAATTCCGACCTAATTTAATCAATAAAAAGACAGGAGAAGAAAGACCCAACCCAAAACTACTAACGGAGGGTGACATCGAAAAAACACATTTTGTTTTTAAAGTTGCAACGCAAAGGGAGGAAGTCTATCTCTTGCTAGAATATAATTATTATGGGATTACTTGCTCTAATGTAATTGAATATTTGTCTCATTTTTATAAAGCCATGTTAAGAAAGGCTGGTGATAAACAGTTTTTCAACATTGTTTCGGCTATCATTCCTGGTAATGATTTTTTTGATGGTTTACAACAACTGAAAAGAACTAAAATTGCAGAGGTTCACTTCAATAAACAATTATTGGGTAGTAAAGCATTGAATTTTTCGAATAGAACCGTTTCTCTAAAACAAGATTTAAAATTGGTTGCAACCGCAGAAACGGGCGAAAGCATTAAAGAAGTAGCTGTTGATTTTTTTAATGCTTTTGCTGGTCAAAAAAGTGGCATTTCAAGAGTTCGGGTTTTTGGAAATGATGATGATAATAACGAGATTATTCTCGATACTTTAAAAATCATTAAGAACGAGCATGTAAAAGTTGATTTGAATCCTGAAACTGGAGAGGTGATGACGCCACAAATTATTTCCGAATTGTTGAAAATATCTAACACTATTTAGCGAATGGAATATCTGCTACTATTGATAGAATTCTTTAAGATTAAAAAGTGGGCAATTGTTTTAAATATTTTAATTCCAATTGTTGTTGGCGTTCTAATTTATTATTGTGCTAATGATACCAACTATTTAAAAAATGCCAATGATTTTCGAGACAACACAATTACGGTATTGGGTATTTTAATAGGTTTTAGTATTTCTGTTTTTACAATTCTTTTAACCGTTGATAATGTTCATATTCAAAAGGCAAAAGAAGAAAAATTGGATAAAGAAAATACGAAATCAATTAGTCTTTATGAATCGGTACTTGTCGGATTGGCATATTTAATTATTATCCAAGGTTTCTTGTTGATTTATAATTTCATTTACCCTGTTTTTGTTATAGTCGATTCATCAAAAGGTAAGTTGTTATTCGCAATAAATATTTCATTCACGATACATGTGATATTGTTGTTAATGAGGAATGTTTTAGATTTCTATTTTATTATAACAAAAAAAGAAACGTAGCATTATATCACATGAATCAATAGAAAGCAAATATGACCAACACCCTCGCCAATATCGACCAACCCTTTACCAGCCAATACAAAGGTTTGCTGGACATACAACGTAGCATTAAGCAACAGTTGGAGCATTATCCTTTCGACCTAAACAAAGACGAAATCACCACAGCCGTTTATGAACGGATGTTGGCATTCTGGTATTTTAATGTAACCAATTGTAAGGAACTGGATAGGGAGGTAAATACTGTTGCTGCCGATTTCTTTACCGAAACCTGTTTGTTCTTTTTAAAGCCCTGCCTGAAACAACATAAGTTGGAGATTTTCTCGGAAAAAAACATTTGTAAGGAGAAAACCACTTCAAAAGTAATCCGTCCCGATCTATCCATATGGAAAAGGGACGAATTGGTTGCAGTGATTGAATTAAAGGTTAGCGACGGGTGGAAAGGCAAAACCATGACAGAACATCTCGACAACCGCAAAAAAGAAATAAGGCAAATAATGGAGAATCCGAATTTATTTTTTGGGGCCATCTCGTTTTGGAATTGTTTTGGAGAAGGCATTGAAACCGATGATTCGGAATACATTGGATTGTTTAATTTTAAACCGGACAATAACCACGTATCCAAAGGTCAAACCATAGAACAATTGGTGGAACGTATTGTAAAGGCAACCCCGTGTGGTTGCCCAATAGTTGAAACAAACAACAAATAATTGAGATGATGACCTTCGTCCAGCTGATAAAATCGCATTCGTGGCTCAGTGTCAAATCAACACTGGAGAGGCTGTTTCCTGATCAGAACAATTTAATGGATGACTATGAAAGGATGTTCGACAGCCTTAAATTTATTGCAGCAGCAGAAAGCAATATCACCATTGACGTACATTGGGTACACGACGATTACGACGATACCGACTATGTTGATGTGTCGGGTTATTACACCAACCCGGAAGATAACACCGATGAATATTCAAATTCGTTGGCAATTGAGTTCACCCCATGGCAAGAGTGGCTGGGAATGCCTGTCGATACCAACACACTGCAAAATTTCACTGAACTTGAAATTATTGCGTATTGTCTTAAAGAAATGACTTATGCAGGGTTTGAGCAGGAAGAAATTCAAGCTGAAATAGACAGGATTAAAAAAATGGCCGACGACTATAAAAATATGACTCCTGAAGAAAAGAAGCAGAACACATACACATGGGATGAAATGCAGGAAAAATTGAAAAAGTTTGATGAAGATGATAAAATAGAGAAACCATGAGCAGCGAAATTCTCATATACCAAAACCCCGATGGAAACATTAAAATAGATGTTCGCCTTGAGGAAGAAACCGTTTGGCTTACGCAGGAACAAATGGCTACACTGTTTGGCAAAGGCAGAAGCACTGTAACCGAACATATAGCCAATGTTTTTGAAGAAGGTGAATTGGAGCAAAATCGAACTTGTCGGAAATTCCGACAGGTTCGTCAAGAGGGCAACAGGGAAGTCGAGCGGGAGATTGACCACTACAATCTCGACGTAATTATTTCGGTTGGTTATCGTGTAAAATCACCTCAGGGTACACAATTTCGCATTTGGGCTACGCAACGGCTCAAAGAATATATCATCAAAGGTTTTGCCCTGAACGACGACCGTTTTAAGTCGGGAAGTTCAATGAATTATTTTACCGAGTTGCAGGAACGTATCAGGGAGATACGCATTTCGGAACGGTTTTTCTATCAAAAAATCAAAGACATTTATACCACCAGTATCGATTACAACCCAAAAGACGAGCAAACCGTCACATTTTTTAAAGTAGTTCAGAACAAATTGCTTTGGGCAATCAGTCAGCAAACGGCAGCCGAGTTGGTTTACCGCAGAGCCGATGCAAGTTTGCCCCTCATGGGAATGCAATCGTTAGACAAAAAGAACACCATCGCCATAAAAAAAGCGGACGTTAGTATAGCCAAGAACTACCTGAACGAAGCCGAAATAAAACTGCTGGGCTTATTGGTTGAGCAATATTTGGCATTTGCCGAAACCATGGCACAGCAAAGCATACCCATGTATATGGCCGATTGGATTCAACGATTGGATGTTATTTTGCAATTGAACAGACGGGAGTTACTCAATCATGCCGGAAAAATTAGTCACGAGAAAGCGTTGAAGAAATCGGGTGAAGAGTTCGAAAAATATGCGCTCGCTCAACGAGCAATTGAAAAAGAGCAAAGTCTCAAAGAGATAGAAGAAGACATTAAGAAACTTGGAAAGCCGAAAAAATGAAGTTTACCGAAGAAAAATTAGAAAGGGCTTTTGTCGAATTGTTGGCAAACGAAAACTATCCTCATTTCCATGGCATTTCTATTGCGCGGGCTACCGACGAGGTGCTGATTGAAGCCGACTTACAGCACTATTTGCTTACCAAATACAAAAGCAAGCAGCTTACCGTTACCGAAGCAAAAACAATTATTCTTCAACTTAAATCGTTGCCCTCGTCCGACCTTTACGAGAGCAACAAAACCATTCTTCGGTGGCTGAGCGACGGATTTATTCTGAAACGGGAAGACCGAAATCAAAAGGACATCCATATCGAGTTAATCGACTACAACGGTTTAGAAGCACAGCTTACCAGTCCCGGTTTAGACACTATTGTAACCGAGCCATCAATTAAGTACCCACCCGATTATAACATTTACAAGTTTGTAAATCAACTCGAAATTATTGGCAACGAAAAGCGTATCCCCGATGGCATTATTTACATCAATGGTTTGCCGTTGGTGGTGTTCGAGTTTAAAAGTGCCATTCGCGAAGAAGCAACCATTTTCGATGCCTTTAACCAACTCACCATTCGTTACCGCAGGGACATTCCCGAGCTGTTTAAATACAATGCCTTTTGCGTTATCTCCGATGGCGTGAATAACAAAGCAGGTTCGTTTTTTGCTCCTTATGAGTTTTTCTATGGCTGGCGCAGAGTGGCTGGTTTGGCAAAAGATGTTGATGGTATCGACAGCATGTTTACCTTGGTGCAGGGCATGTTGCATCAAAACCGATTGCGCGACATTATCCGCAACTTCATTTATTTCCCCGATAGTTCAAAGAAAAACGAAAAAATTGTTTGTCGCTATCCACAATATTATGCAGCCAAACGCCTTTTCGACAACATTAAATTAGCGCAACGCCCAAAGGGTAACGGAAAGGGAGGCACTTACTTTGGAGCAACAGGTTGTGGCAAGAGTTTCACCATGCTTTACCTTACACGGTTGTTGATGAAAAGTGAATACTTCGCAAGTCCGACCATCATTTTAATAACCGATCGCACCGATTTAGACACACAACTTTCTGAAACTTTTGTACCGGCAAAGAAATTTATTGGCGATAATACAGTAGTAAGTGTTGAAAGCCGTGCAAATTTAAGAGAGTTGATACAGGGCCGACAAAGCGGTGGCGTGTTCTTAACTACCATTCATAAGTTTACCGAAGATACCGAACTGCTTACCAACCGAAGCAATGTTATTTGCATTTCAGACGAAGCGCATCGTAGTCAGGTAAACCTCGATCAAAAAATTAGAATTACAGAGAAAGGCGTTACCAAAACTTTTGGCTTTGCAAAATATCTGCACGACTCATTGCCCAATGCCACTTTTGTTGGCTTTACGGGTACACCAATCGATGCTACGTTAGACGTTTTCGGTAAAGTGATCGATGCCTATACCATGACCGAATCGGTTAAAGATGAAATCACCGTTCGTATTGTATATGAAGGACGGGCTGCCAAGGTTGCATTGAAAAATGGCGAATTGGAGAAAATAGAAAAATACTACGAAGAGGCCGCCGAAGTAGGTGCAAACGAATATCAAATAGAAAAGAGCAAAGAAGAATCGGCAAAAATGAACGCAATTTTGGGCGATCCAAAACGCTTGAAAGCCGTTGCCGATGATTTTGTAATGCACTATGAAAACCGTGTTTCCGAAGGTGCCACCGTTATAGGGAAGGCCATGTTTGTTTGCAGTACACGCGATATTGCCTACGAATTTTATAAAAATGTAATTGCGTTGCGTCCTCAATGGAATGAGGTTCGTATTGCCGATGAAGGAGTTGTTTTATCTGAAAAAGACAAGCGGGAAATCAAACCCATGGAACGCATTAAAATGATAATGACCCAGGGGCAAGACGATGAAGAAACGTTTTACAAATTATTGGGGACGAAAGAATACCGCAAGGAATTAGACCGACAGTTTAAAAACGAAAAATCGAATTTCAAAATAGCCATTGTGGTCGATATGTGGTTAACTGGCTTCGATGTTCCATTTTTAGACACCATGTACATCGACAAACCAATTCAGCAGCACAACTTAATTCAAACCATTTCGAGGGTAAACCGAAAGTTTAAAGGAAAGAACAAAGGGTTGGTGGTCGATTACATTGGCATCAAAAAGCAGATGAACCTTGCGTTGGCAAAATACAACAAAGGCGATAAAGACAATTTTGAAGACATTGCCGAATCGTTGATAATTGTCCGCAATCATTTAGACCTTCTGGCTAAGATATTTCACAAGTTCGACAGCTCAAAATATTTCAATGGCACAACCATTCAGCAGTTGAACACGCTGAACATGGCAGCCGAATTTGCTCAGCAAACCAAGGAGATTGAAACCCGTTTTATGGGTTTGGTAAAAAGGTTGAAAGCAGCTTACGACATTTGTGCGGGCAGCGAGCATTTAACGCAACATGAAAAGGATTTAACCCATTTCTATTTGGCGGTTCGTTCCATTGTTTTCAAACTCACCAAAGGCAACGCACCCGACACAGCTCAAATGAATGCCCGTGTTCGTGAAATGATAAAAGATGCTTTAGAAAGCGATGGGGTTCAGGAAATTTTCAAATTGGGTGATGAAAGTGAAACCGAACAAGATCTTTTTGATGAAGATTATCTGGCTAAAATTGATAAAATAAAACTGCCGAATACAAAAATCAAATTACTGCAACAGCTATTAGCCAAAGTAATTGCCGAAATAAAGAAAGTCAACAAAGTGAAAGGGATTGACTTTTCGAGAAAGATGCAAGTATTGGTTGAACGCTACAATCAGCGCGACGAAAGCGATATATTGCGCAGCGAAGTTTACGAGGAAATGGCTGAGCAACTCACCAACCTGATTTGGGAAGTACATAAAGAATTTTCGGCTGGCGACGCTTTAGGGATCGACTTTGAGGAAAAAGCATTTTACGACATTCTCAAAGACCTGTGCATAAAATACGACTTTACCTATCCCGAAGCCCGTTTGATTGAACTGGCAAAAGCAGTTAAAGATTTAGTCGATGGTCAGGCAAAATTTCCCGACTGGAACAAACGCGACGACATAAAATCAGCCTTAAAAGTGGGGCTTATTCTTTTACTTGACGAGTTTGGCTATCCACCAGTTGAACGCGACGAAGTGTATGTTGAAATTTTTGAACAAGCAGAAAACTTTAAGAAAAATCAAAATTGATGATCGATTAGGCGATTTCTTGATTTCCTCACAGAACCTTCTCAACAAAGTGTTTGTGAACACTCAGTGTAACAATATGTTTTCCTGTTTTGAGGGAAAACAACTATAATCTCAACATGACTAACCTACTCTTCCAAATCAGCAAAATCAATCCCTGACTCACGAATACACCTATCTTCATATCTTCGAATTTATTGCAGCACCATATATATTGATTAGTCTGAATAGTATGTATGCATATTAATGTCAATACAATTTGTTATTTGCATAAATATATTTTAAATTTATGCTCGTTAACAAATAATTAGTAACCCTTAAATCTAAGATTATGTCTTCACAAACAGAAACCGGCCATGCAAAGAATGTGGCCAACTTCGAAAAATTAATCACCAATATCTCCGGCTTTGGCCGGGCTTACAACCCCTCAAGGGAAAGCATCAAAACTACAGCGCTAACCGCCCAGCTTACCACTGCAAAAGGGGCAATAAGTGCGGTCAATGTGGCTGACGCAGCTTATAAAAATGCAACGAATGCGCGTGAAGTGGCATTTGCCCCTTTAAGTCAGCTCGTAACAAGGGCAAATAACGCCCTGAAATCTTCCGCCTCCTCCACCCAGGTCGACGAAAGCGCCATGTCGTTGGTTCGCAAACTGCATGGCCGGAGGGCAACCCCTAAAAAGACGGACGAAGAAAAAGAGGCAGCCAAAGCAGAAGGGAAAGAGGTAAATGAAATTTCATCCTCTCAAATGAGCTTCGACAGTCAACTGGATAACTTCGACAAATTCATTAAGATCCTCGCTTCCGAACCCGCCTATTCGCCCAATGAAACAGAGCTAACCGTTGCAACCTTAACAACCTTCTACAACGAGCTGATCATCAAAAACACGGCGGTTATCAATGCGTTTGTGCCTTTAAACAGTGCCCGAATCATGCGGGATGAGGTGCTTTACGCTCCACTCACCGGCCTCGTCGATATTTCGGTCGATGTTAAAACGTATGTAAAGTCCGTATTTGGCGCAACAAGCCCCCAGTACAAATCAATCAGCAGCCTGTTATTTACCAAACGATAGTAAAAAGCTGCAACTGCCCGCCTGTTTTAGTTTTTTACCTTCGGTAAAGTTGGATCTCTCACGGGTAAAGTGTTTTCCTGCGTCCTAAAAGTTGCAACTCCCATCGTAGCCACATGATCATGCTTCGTAAAAGTTGCAACTTTCATAGTAGTCACATTACCTTGCTTTGAAAAAGTTGTAACTACAACTGTACGCATGTTATCTTGCTGTGTAATCGCGTTATCTTGCTTTGTAAAAGTTGCAACCGCTGATGTAAAAATGTTTCTTCCACCGCACTCAAGTTAAGTTCCGTAGGAACGATTAATTTTATAACCCCTGATTTTAATCAGGGGGAAAACGGCAGCAAAAGTTCCAAAGAGTTCCGTAGGAACGAACCATTAAAATGAGATAGTATTATTTTGCCGATTTAATGTGATATGTCCCGAGCATACAGCTCTCTAAAATGTTGGTGTTTTCACAAATGAACGGACTGAAGTCCATCCTTACAAAATGAAGCGAGCCTACGGCTCTAAACAGTCTCTGATCAACAATTTCAGACACTTTTTAAAACATACGAATGTGGCAAGTTAAGTTCCGAAGGAACAGTTCATATTATAACGCCGGATTTCAATCCGGTGCAAAACTGCAACACATATCAAGGAAGTTCCGTGGGAACGAAACATTCTGCATTCTCCCTGCCACCTTTTCAAAATCTTTCCCCTCATTGCATTATCTTTGCACCAATTATCAACACAGTAACTTAAAAGCGATTCTCCCCTTTAGGGGGAGATCCCGAGAACTCGGGAGAGGGGGCTTCTATTATGACAAAAGATATTAGCAAAGAACTAGATAAAAGGGTTTTGGTGCTCGACGGCGCCATGGGATCGCTCATTCAAACCTACAAACTCACCGAGGCCGATTTCCGAGGCGAGCAGTTTAAAGATGCGCCCCGCGACCAAAAGGGCAACAACGACCTGCTCTCCATCACCCGTCCCGATGTAATCCGTGAGATTCACGCCCAATACCTGGAGGCCGGCGCCGATATCATCGAAACCAACACCTTCAACTCAACCAGCATTTCACTGGCCGACTATGGCTTGGAGGATAAAGCTTATGATATCAACCTCGCAGCGGCAAAGCTGGCCAAAGAAGTTGCAGAAGAATATTCAACCCCCGACAAACCCCGTTTTGTGGCCGGTTCCATCGGACCTACCAACAAAACTTGCTCCATGAGCCCCGACGTAAACGACCCCGGTTTTCGCGCCGTATCGTTTAACACGCTTAAAGAAGCATACATTACCGAGGTGAAGGGTCTGATCGACGGCGGCGTTGATCTGCTGATGGTGGAGACCATCTTCGACACCCTCAACGGAAAAGCGGCGCTGATGGCCATCGAAGAAGTTTGTGAAGCCCGAAACATCGAAATGCCCGTGATGGTATCGGGAACCATTGTCGATGCCAGCGGACGGACCCTTTCCGGTCAAACGGTTGAGGCTTTTTTGAATTCACTTTCGCATGTAAAACCACTCTCCATCGGGCTGAACTGCTCGCTGGGAGCCAAGGATATGAAGCCGCACGTGGAGACGTTGGCGGCCAAGTCGCCTTTCTATATCAGCGCACATCCCAATGCCGGGTTGCCCAACCAGTTTGGAGAATACGACGAAACCCCCGACATCATGGGGCGTCAGGTAAAAGAGTTCCTCGACAAGAAGACCGTGAACATCATTGGCGGTTGTTGTGGAACTACACCAGCCCACATCCGTGAATTTGCAAAACTGGCCAAAGCAGCTTCCCCTCATATCCGCAAAAATGAGGAACACGAAACCCGGCTAAGCGGGCTGGAACCGCTGGTTATATCGAAGATTACAAACTTTGTGAATATTGGCGAGCGTTGCAACGTGGCCGGTTCGCGTAAGTTTGCCCGCCTCATTGGCGAAGGGAAATACGATGCAGCCCTCTCCGTTGCCCGCGACCAGGTGGAAGGCGGCGCCCAGGTGATCGACGTGAACATGGACGATGCCATGCTCGATGCAAAAAAAGAGATGGTCACCTTTCTGCACCTCATCATGAGCGAACCCGACATTTCGCGGCTACCCATCATGATCGACTCCTCAAAATTCGAGGTGATTGAAGCGGGGTTGCAATGCCTGCAAGGCAAGTCGATTGTGAACTCCATCAGCATGAAGGAGGGAGAAGAGAAATTTAAAGAACAGGCACATAAAATACTGCACTATGGCGCTGCCGTGGTGGTGATGGCTTTCGACGAAAAAGGCCAGGCCGACTCGCTCGAACGCCGGAAAGAGATTTGCCAACGGGCTTACAACATCCTGACCAAAGAGGTAGGATTCCCGCCCGAAGACATTATTTTCGACCCGAATGTGCTGACAATTGGCACCGGGATTGAAGAGCATAACAACTATGCGGTCGATTTCATTGCAGCTACCAAATGGATCAAGGAAAACCTTCCTTATGCCAAGGTGAGCGGCGGGATCAGCAACGTGTCGTTTTCCTTCCGTGGCAACGATGTGGTGCGCGAAGCCATGCATTCAGTATTCCTTTTCCATGCCATCAAAGCGGGTCTCGACATGGGAATTGTAAACCCCGGAATGTTGCAGATTTACGATGAAATTCCTGCCGACTTGCTGGTATTGGTCGAAGATGTTGTTTTGAACCGCAGGGAAGATGCCACGGAACGTCTGGTCGACTTTGCCGAGAGCGTGAAAAACCAAGGTGCAGCTGTTCAAAAAGTAGATGAATGGCGTTCATGGCCTGTTGTAAAACGGATTCAACATGCCTTGGTAAAAGGAATTACCGATTATATTGATGTCGACATGGAAGAAATTCTACCCGATTATTCACCAAAACTGACCATTATTGAAGGTCCGCTGATGAGCGGCATGAATGTGGTGGGTGAACTGTTTGGAGCCGGGAAAATGTTTCTTCCGCAGGTGATCAAATCGGCCAGGGTGATGAAGAAAGCAGTGGCTTTTCTGTTGCCTTACATCGAGGCCGAGAAAGATAAAAACGCTGCTCCAACCCAGTTGAAAAAAGTGTTGATGGCCACCGTAAAAGGCGATGTGCACGACATTGGTAAAAACATTGTGGGAGTTGTGTTGGCTTGTAATAATTTCGAGGTAATTGATTTGGGCGTAATGGTTCCGACCGAGAAGATCATCGAAACCGCCCTGAACGAAAAGGTAGACGTCATTGGTTTAAGTGGTCTTATCACCCCTTCACTTGAAGAGATGGTGAATTTTGCACGGGTGATGAAAGAACGCGGCCTCGATCTGCCTGTAATGGTGGGTGGCGCTACTACTTCAAAACTTCACTGCGCGGTTAAAATAGCTCCCGAATACGACCATCCGATGGTTTATGTGAAAGATGCATCGCTAAGTGCGGGCGTGGCAACTCAACTGGCGAATAAAAATACAGACTTTTTTGAGTCGTTGAAATTAGAATACAGCCATTTACGTGAAATAAACGCCGGACGGAAACAAAAAAAATACATTTCACTGGAAGAAGCACGTGCCAACAGATTCCAAAGTGACTGGGGAAATATTACAGTTCATAAACCGAAATTCCTTGGAGTGAAGACATTTTCAGGTTTTTCGCTTGAAGAAATCCGTGAATACATCGACTGGACTTTCTTCTTTATTGCCTGGGAAATGAAGGGCACCTTCCCGAAGATATTAACTGATGAAAAGCAAGGAACTGAAGCGCGTAAACTTTTCATGGAAGCTAACACGTTGTTGGATGAAATTATTGAGAGGAAGCTGTTCCGTGCAAATGGTGTGGTAGGCTTATGGCCCGCCAACTCAGTGGGCGACGACATTGAAATTTATGAAGATGAAAGTCGCTCGAAAGACATTGGTAAATTTCACCATTTACGTCAGCAATTGATAATGAAAGATGGCAAATCCAATATGTGTCTGTCCGACTTCGTTGCCCCCAAAGAGTCAGGTATCGCTGATTATATTGGTGGTTTTGCCGTAACAGTCGGGGTAGGTATGGAAAAGTGGGTCGCTGAGGCGAAAGAAGATGGCAATGATTATCGTGCTATCTTGTTGCAAACCTTAAGCGATCGGTTGGCCGAAGCATTTGCCGAAGTAATTCATGCAAAAGTTCGTAAAGAGTTATGGGGCTACGCTTCAGATGAGAGCCTGAGCAAAGAGGAACTGTTGAAAGCAGAATATGTTGGTATCCGTCCGGCTCTTGGTTACCCTGCTTGTCCTGAACATAGCGAAAAGAAGGAATTATTCCGGTTACTGAATGCTACGGAACAAACAGGGATCAGCCTTACCGAAAACTTTGCCATGTACCCCACGGCATCGGTTAGCGGGGAGTACTTTGCAAATCCCGACTCGCACTATTTCGGGTTAGATAAAATTGGCCGCGACCAGGTGGAAGACTATGCTCAACGTAAAAATATGCCGGTCGAAGAGGTCGAACGGTTTTTGAATGTGGATTTGAATTACAGGTAAAATTCATAACTTTGAAATTGTTATGACTCGTCAACTACAAATATTGGCTATACTTAAACGTGAATTGATTGGAAAATCAAATACTCCAATCAGTGATATTGTTTTGTTCGGTTCACAAATAACAGGCAAGGCCAAATCTGGTTCCGATTATGATGTTTTGATTATTCCCGGGCAAAAGCCAGACTGGAGACAGCGTCGTGTAATTGGCGATATCTGTGCGACAATTTCAATCGAAAATGATATCCTAATTGACTACAGAATCATTTCGGAGGACGAAATTAAACTTGAACCAATTGGTTTTCATCCCTTAATTGTTGATGCGCTGAAATATGGAATCCACGCCTGAAAGAAAAACCGACTTGGTGCGTTTGAGGTTAAAACAAGCAAATGAGGCTATTGAAGATGTTGAATTTTTGATTCTTAACGAGAGGTTGACTCTTGCCATCAACCGGATATATTATGGCATGTTTTACTCACTTCTGGCATTGGCACTTCAATACGATTTTAAAACCTCAAAACATGCGCAGTTGATCGGTTGGTTTAACAAAATTAAGCAATGATTATGAGGCATATAATACTCCTTTTTTTGTTGTCATTTTCTTCTTCATACAGTATTTTTGGCAGCAATAATCAGGACAACTCTTCAGGTTTTGCTAAAATCTGCTTTGTCGACAAAAATGGAGATCATTCAAGAACCTATCTGGGTAAACTTACAAAAGGAGACCTTCCGAGCCTGAAATATGAACTTCAAAACAATTTTGCCGAACCTGTAGTAACATTTGATGACAAAAGCAAATCTGAATCAGCTGGATATGTTGACCGGATTACAGCTAAAAAGCTAAATAAAAAGTGGAAGAAAAACAGGAAAAAGGCAAACAACGATTTATTCGGGAATTATGAAGTAGAAGATGAAGAGTCGCTCGAAAAAGTTAGAGAAAAGAAATTACAACAGAGAGAAGAAAGAGAATCAGAAAACAGTATCTCTGGAAACAAGAATCAATATACTGAGAAAAATAGCAACAGAAGTCCTAACAGTTACTTATCCAAACACTATCGTGTAAGCGGTAGAAGGATCAACGATGGGCAAACCTTTAAAAGACGGGCGGGCTATGTCTGTCTTATAGTAAAGTATAAAATCAGGGAGGGGAACATTGTCAGCACATACATCAATGTTGTTGAAGATTATTTGAAGGAAGGTTCAAAATACAATTTGAAATATCACGGAACCGGATCAAACCGGAAATACTATCTCGAATTTGTTTCTGCTCCCCGCTAGTCTCAATCCATTGAAAATGACCAATAAATTCAAATTAACTCAAAAACGGGTTCCTTGCTTTTTCATCACCAATTGTCGTAGCCGGGCCATGTCCCGGAAATACATCGACATTGTCGGGTAAAATCATCAGCCTCGATTGAATGCCAGTAATGAGCGTTTCGTAATCGCCTCCCGGAAGGTCAGTTCGGCCAATGCTCCCATTGAAAAGCACATCGCCGGTAATGAGTATTTTCGACTTTTCTTCATAAAAGCAGATGCTACCCGGTGAATGGCCGGGAACATGGATTACTTTCAGAGAAGAATTTCCAAAATTGATTTCATCGCCATCGTTCAGTTCAACTTCGGCTATTGAAACGGGATGAATTGGAATTCCGAACATGGCAGCTTTCTCCTTCGCTCCTTCAACCCAAAAATTGTCGCCGTAATGTGATTCCCAGGCCAGATTATAAGCCTTTCTACATTGCTCAACACCAAAAATGTGGTCGAAGTGTCCGTGGGTGTTGATCAATTTTACGGGGGTCAGGTTTTTCGATTTGATAAAACCATCGAGTTTTTCGAATTCTTTTTGGTTAAAACAACCTGCATCGACAATTGCACATTCGCCGGTTTCGTCCCAAATGATGTAAGTATTCTCTTGTACCGGGTTAAAAACAAACACCTCTAAACCCCCTGAAGGGGTGTTTTTAGGGTCTACTTTATTGTTATTTTCGTTCATTTATTTGTTGTTTAATGGTAGTTGCTTAAGTCCCCTTTAGGGGATTTAGGGGTATATTAATTCGTTCCATTTAACAACGGAACAAATGCAAAGGTTCCAAGTTCTTTCTGTTCAAACCTGTTTTCATCAATTCGAACAATAAGGGTCATCACCTGACTATTGCCCGAGCCAACCGGAATGACCAATCGGCCACCTATTTTGAGCTGTTCTTTTAAATCTTCAGGAATAAAAGGAGCTCCGGCAGTAACAATAATTCCATCGAAAGGTCCATACGTTGGAAGCCCCTTGTAACCGTCGCCGTAAAAAAAGCGGGGATGGTAGCCCAGTGAAGGCAGAAATTGTTGTGTCTTCACGAAAAGCTCGCGTTGCCTTTCAATGGTGAAAACCTGAGCGCCCAGTTCAAGCAAAACAGCCGCCTGATAACCAGATCCGGTTCCAACTTCCAATATTTTGGAATTGGCTTTTACTTGCAGGAGTTGGGTTTGAAAGGCAACAGTAAAGGGCTGTGAGATGGTTTGACCAGCCGCAATAGGAAATGCCTGATCTTTATAAGCAAATTTTTCAAATCCACTTTCAAAAAAGAGGTGACGTGGAATTTTGCCAATTGCAGCCAAAATTTTTTGATCTGTAATACCTTTTAGTGCGATAGTTTCGACAAGGCGTTTGCGCAATCCCTTATGTTGTAATGAATCGAGTAACATTTCTCTGTATAAAAAGCTTTTCTCAAATATAGTCGAATGGGGATTATAAATGTGTTGAATGGCTGCTTTGATTTTAAATTTTTAAATAAATTGCGAAGGATGATAGATTAATCCATTGATTTTTCCGAATTTGTACAGCATGATTCATTGTTTAATCATAGGCAAAAAAAATGATGTAGAGAAATATTCACATTTTATCTCTAATTCACAATTTTTCGACCGCACTGATACGTTATTGACTAACGAGAAGGGAGAATTTCAATACGGTACGGATGATTTTCTGAAATTCGATGCAATCTTATTGGTCAGTCAACTCGAAAATCCATTTCAATTATTTTTTGAACTCATCAGGGGCAGGAGTAATATTTACTTTATTAATCAGCCAAACTTATCGCTGCCTGAATTAATCAAATTACAGGAACTTTACAGCGAATCGGAAAATCTGATTTTTCCTGAATTTAAGGAGATTAATCACCCTTTGGTTCAAGAATTTATTTCAATTCAGACCAGTCAATTACTATTTCGGTACAACAGATCTATTTCAGGAAAACGCGAAATACTTCCGGCTCTTTTATCCGGTCTTAATTTTCTTTCTTTACTATCTCCTATGCCTGTTAAAAGAATAAATGTTAATTCAATTGATTCTGTTACTTTCGGAAGGCCAACCATAAAAGTCAGGTTGAAAATGTGGAATAGTTCCATCTGTTACATTATTTTAAAAATCGATAATAAAAATGAGCACAGTATCTTATTGGAATCGAAAAGCGGGAATTTTATTTTTAACTTGGATGAAGGTTATTTGGAAAATATTCACGGTACCCGATTTAAGTCTGATGAAGTAACTGATGAAGAATTATTACAAAAAACGATTGATTCGTTTGCGATGGATATTATTTTAAATAAAAAGCCTGCTTTCTCGTTTAATCATTATGTGCTATCTATGAACACCTTATCGAAGATAGAGAATATTTTAAAAAATAGTTTCTGATTTTCTTACCAAAAAAAGTAGTTTTGCGCACAATATTTTAAAAGGTGCCAGCGTTCGTATTAAGCAATAGAGAATTTGCGACCTACGACCTATATTGAACCTGCGATGAATAAAAGGAAACAAGTTATAAAATACATGTTTTTTGATGCTTTGGCAGCTGCTTTAGCATGGGCTTTGTTTTATATCTACCGAAAGCTTTACATCGAGGGATTTAATCACTTTGCCGACATCAAAATAGATTCAAATTTCTGGATTGCATTGATTGTCATACCAACTTTTTGGCTTTCATTTTATTTTATTACCGGTTTTTATAACGACATATTTCGTCGATCACGATTGATTGATTTGGGGCGAACATTCTTAACAGGCATTATTGGTGTAGTAATTATTTTCTTCACCCTCATGCTCGATGATACAATTACAAGTTATAAAAACTACTACCTGCTGTTTTTCACCTTATTGGGGCTGCATGTGGTTTTTACTTTAATTCCGCGGTTAATACTAACTACTCACACAATCCATAAAGTTCATACCCGTAAAATTGGATTTAATACTGTGATTATCGGGGGAAATGAACGAGCCTTGCATCTTTACAATGAGATGAACAGCGATGATAAAACCTCTGGAAATATTTTTGTTGGTTTTGTAAAAGTTGATTCAAGGAATGACGTTCTGCTTAAGAATCATTTGACTCTGTTGGGTGGGATTCACGATCTTCCTAAGATAATAGATGAAAACAATGTAGAAGAAATTGTCATTGCGATTGAAACATCTGAACACAGCAAGATTCAGGAGATACTTGGAACACTCGATTATAGGCACGTTACAGTAAAAGCAATACCTGATATGTTTGACATTCTTGCCGGTACGGTGAAAACGAGCACAATTTATTCAAGTCCTTTGGTTAAAATTTCAAATGGAATCATGCCTGCTTGGCAGGAAAACTTAAAGAGGGTTATCGATGTTGTGGCATCAGTCCTTGCATTGATCGTTTTTATACCTTTTTCTCCATTGGTTATTATTGGGATTAAGTCATCATCAAAAGGACCCATTTTTTATGCACAGAAGAGGGTAGGTCGTTTTGGTAAGGAATTCACTATCTTTAAATTCAGAAGCATGGTTCTGGATGCAGAACCTGAAGGTCCGTCACTATCTTCAAGCGGCGATCCAAGAATTACAAAATTTGGTGATTTTATGCGCCGTACCCATATTGATGAAATTCCTCAATTTTTCAATGTCATTCTTGGTGATATGTCGCTGGTGGGTCCCCGTCCCGAACGACAGTATTATATTAACGAAATCAGGAAAATTGCCCCTCACTATATCCAGCTTCAACGTATCCGGCCGGGAATTACCTCCTGGGGGCAGGTAAAATATGGATATGCCTCTAACATTGAACAAATGGTTGAAAGAATACCGTATGATATTATTTACCTGAAAAACATCTCACTTTATCTCGATTTCAAAATACTGATTTATACCCTGCTCAACTGTTTTCAGGCGAAAGGTAATTCAAATCTAAAGTAGTTTAAACGTTTCAATAATTGTATAGATTGGCCCCGAAGGGGTTAGGGTGCTTTCGAATAAATGAAACTCCCGGCATTCTGCTTGTTGGAAATATACTTTTCTAAAATCACGTAATACCAATTCCAGATTCTCCTTTTCTCTCAAAAACTTAATTCTTCCCATTGTCAGGTGTGGTAAAAACAGTTTTTCCCTTTGAAACAATTTAAATTTGATTAAACAATGATCTATTTCCCGGGCAAGGTCATCAAGATTGGGACCAGCTTTAACCTCTGAATAAATTACCCTTGGTGTTCGAATATCCTTAAATAAATGGATGCCATCGAGTTCAAATTTGAAAGAAGGGATTGGTTTCATTTTAGATAATTCGTCCCTAATATTTTTGATGTTTTCATCGGAAACATCGCCCAAAAATTTTAACGTAAGGTGAAGGTTATTGATATCGACCCAATTGATTTTTTCGTTTTTAAGTTGACTTTTTAGTACGTTGAATGCCCTCAAAAACTCTTCGTCAGGCAAAAATTTTATAGCAATAAATGACCTAATCATGGTTTTTCTTTTTCTATCGATGAAATAATTTGCTCTATCATGTAATGTTCAGTTGCCGGATCATATTCTTCTTTCAGATCGTTCTTGAATAGTTTCGCAATACCCTGCCAAAAAGTAGCAGAAAATGAGCCCTTTAATTCTTTGACTAACTCATAAGAGGTCTCACCTGTTTCTCTGTCGATGAGCAAAAGGAGATACCTGCCTTCAGTGATGGTGAGGTGTTTCATATCTTCAGCATGTTTTGCAAATAACTCTTTTTCAACCTTATTTACATACTGCTTTTTTAACCGGGGATTATCAATTTCCTTAAAGTTTTCGTTGTATAATTGCAATTCAAGAACGGCTTCTCTTACAAATGGATATACCTTTCTGATTTTCTTTTCCATTCGGGAATACTGCCGCGCCTCTGCTTTACTTTTATTTTGCGGGTATACATTAATTTGTTCAAGTTCACGGTAAATGGTGGTAGTGTCTGATGTATCTGCTAAATAATCAGCCATTTTATAGGTGTCATCAACTTGGATTGCCCAGCCTGTAAACTGGGTGCCGATGAAGAGCCAAACAAATAATATTATCAGAAATAATTTCATTCATTAAAATAGTTAAGCGAATAGCATTATAACAAAACGTATACCATTAGAACGTGATAACATTCAGTTTTTAAAGTTAAACTCTTCTGAAAGATTTATATAATTTTACAAAAACAAATAATGAATTATGGGCTATGTGAATGTTTGTTCTGAAATTGGTGATCTTGAAGGGGTAATCATTCATACTCCTGGACAGGAAGTTGAAAAAATGACACCCGAGAGTGCCGAAAGGGCTCTTTATAGTGATATATTAAATTTATCGGTTGCAAGAGAGGAATACAGTCAGTTTAAAGGTGTCCTTTCGCAATTCTGTCGGACATACGAATTGAAGGAATTGCTTACCGAGATACTCTATCAACCCGATGTCAAGAATCAGTTGCTTTCTACTATTTGTGAATCGGAGGGTGTCCCTGATTTGTTGGAATATTTGTGTTCTCTCAGTGAAGAAGAGGCTGCCCGACAATTGTTGGAAGGTGTGGACATAAAGCGAGATAATCTCACAAAGTATCTTAATAGCGAGAGGTATAGCCTTGCTCCTTTGCATAACTTCTTTTTCACTCGTGATGCGTCAATTTCACTGTTTGATAAAGTTCTTATCGGTAAGATGGCGAGCACTGTCAGGCACCGAGAATCGGTTATTATGGATTCAATTTTTAGATTTCACCCCGAATTTGGGATTGAAACCTATAATCCTGCACGGCAGTTATCGAAGAACAATCTTACTCCGGTTACAATTGAAGGAGGCGATGTGCTGGTTGTCAGTGAAGATTTGTTGGTGATTGGCACCGGAATGCGTACCTCTACTCAAGGTATTGATTATATTATTGAGACTATTAAAAATGAGAAAAAGGAAATATTCCACATCATTGTTCAGGAGTTACCTGAATCGCCTGAGTCATTTATTCATCTCGACATGGTTTTTACCATACTCGACAAAGAATATTGCATGGTTTATGAGCCTCTGATATTGACCCATAACAGGTTTCGTACCATTCATATAACCATCTCAAACGGAAAAGTATTGTCGATTAATACTGAACCTGACCTTCTCACGGCACTAAAAAATTTGGGTTATCATCTAAAACCAATACGGTGTGGTGGATGGGACATTTGGAACCAGGAAAGGGAACAGTGGCATAGTGGGGCCAATTTTTTTGCTGTCTCGCCAGGCATCATCATTGGTTACGACCGGAATGTACACACTATTGATGAGTTGAATAACAATGGATTTGACGTAATTCCCGCTAAGGAGATTATAGACAGACAACAAACATTTCCGCAAAGCAGGGCTGTGATTACTATTGCAGGTGCTGAATTGGCTCGCGGAGGTGGTGGTGCCCGATGCATGAGTATGCCTGTTAGAAGGAAAAAAGTTGAATGGTAAAATGATGAGAAAACTAAAAACGAGCGAATTAAACAGGCTGGATATTGAGATGTACAAGGAAGTTGAGAAGAAACCGATTGTGGTTGTTCTCGATAATATCCGAAGCGGTAACAATATTGGTTCTTTCTTTCGTACATCAGATGCGCTGCTCATCGATGCCATTTATTTGTGTGGATATACAGCAACACCACCGAACAAAGAAATCCATAAGACTGCTCTTGATGCCGAAAATTCAGTTTCGTGGACCTATTTTGAAAAGCCAGAAAATGCTATTGCCGATCTCCATCAGAAAGGCTATACAGTTTATGCTGTTGAACAGGTTGAGAATAGTATCTCATTAACTGATTTCAATCCTTTTAAAGATGAAAAGATTGCCTTGGTTTTTGGCAATGAGGTGATGGGAGTTCAACAGCATGTGGTTGATTGTTGCGATGGAGCCATTGAAATTCCACAATATGGGATTAAACATTCTTTCAATGTTTCGGTTAGCGCAGGAATTGTTTTATGGGATATTTCAACCAAAATGAGAAGGTCAGGATAATTGAATTGCATTGAAGAAATGAGTTAAGTAAAGTTTGTATATCAATGATATAATAGACAAGAGGGTGTTCCGATTTCGGAACACCCTCTTGTCTATTTATTAATTGTATTTACTACTCTACAATTGCCTTGAACTTAGGATTGTCGAAATATTTAGCAAATTCTAAATCGGTTTTAGCTGCGGCTTTAAATTTGGAATCTTTTTCACAAGATTTTGCCAAGCTTTCCAACAGAAGATTTTCTTTACCTGTACGGGCGCCAACCACTGCTTTCAAATATTCAGTCATTGCACTTCCACTTTCATCAGCTTCTAAAGTCTTCAATGCGCCATTGTTGTCGCCGGCTAAGATTTTTGCCAAGCCTGCATTTGGTTTTGTGCAGTCGCCAAAAGATTGTACAGCTTTGTCGTATTCGGCACGAAGAATGCCTACAATACCCATGTTGTAATCAACTTCTTTACCTGCACCTGAAGCAGTCTTGAAATATTCCATTGCTTTGTTTGTATTGCCGCTGTATAAGGCAGAAACTCCCAAGTTGTTTTGGATGATTGGGCTACCAGGATTCAATTTATCGGCTTTTTCGAAGTTGTTACCAGCAGCTTCAAAGTCACCACCCCAAACCTGAGCCATTCCAAGGTTGTTGTAGCCTCTCCAGTCGTTATCAAATTGTTTGGTAAAAGATTTATAGAACTGGATTTTCTTATTGTTGTCATCGGTTAAAATGGCAGCCTGAAGTAATTCAGCCTGGTTTAATTTTTCTGGGCTATTTTCAGCAAATGATACTAACTCAGCATCTGTTTTACCAATTAAATCAATAGCAGCAAGAAATTTGGCTCTACGTAATTTTGGAAGAATTTCATCAGCAACAGCTGTAAAAGCTTCTGATAAATTGCGGATTTCTTTTTCACGAACTTCAGGATCGCTGTACATGGAGAGTACACGGAGAATCAACTCTTTGTCCTGAATTGTAGATGTTTGCATTAATTTCTGGAAACCTTCCCAGTCTTCAGCAGTAAACTTAGCTTTAATTTCAGCTGTTAACTTTTGATCTTTCAATTCTTTATTAAAAAAATCAGTTGCTGAACCTTCACGTTTTTCTGAAAGTTTAGCATTGAAATCTTCTTTCCCATCGGGTGAAGCATAAGCCGAAATTTCAAGACTTTTTAGTTTTTTACGATCATTCTTGAGTGCATCGGTTGCATAATTTTTAAAATCAACAACATCCTGAGATGTAGCTTCTTCTTTGCGGATGTCTGATTTATTGATTAAATAATGAAGATCGGCTACCAATTCATCAGGAACTATACGTTGAAATGGATCGATTGCTGGGTTATATTTCCCGGTTGTGTTTTTTTCTCTTTGGATTCCAATGATTGGTTCACCAATTTTCGATACCAGTTCGGATGTTGCAATTACACCATCAGCAATTTTAACAGGTTCAAAGTCGATAGATGAGGCACCTTTTGAGGCCACACATTTGATTTGTAACTGAGAGATTTTCATCGCAGCATCGTAAGGAATAGCTCCTTTAACAGAAAAATTCCCACCTTTTTTATAGGCAATTACTGCATTATTGGCTGTTACTTTTTCGCCCTGAAGCTTAATTTCAGGATAAGCTACTTCACCACCTTCATATTTCACTACCGGAGTAATGACAATAGAAGCTTTTTTTGCAAAATACTTTTCAGGAATTTGGCCGTCAATAGCGACTTTCACCTGACCGGCATGTGTTTCGAGTACTTCAGGAGTGACGTTCCATTTAATAAGGTCAGCGTTTTTTTTCATCTTCTTAATGCTTGCACAACTGCTAAGTAGCAGAATTACAATCGCAAAAGAGACGAGAGCTTTTAAATTAAATTTTTTCATGATGGACACATTATTATTATTTTAAACTTTATTTCACTATCTATTACAAAAATAAGAATGTTTTTTATTCCTGAAAGGTAAATTTTAAAAATTTTATCATAATATAACCCTTGTTATTCCTGAATTATAGCTGTTTTGAAAAATAGTTTCGCATACTTTCAAATAATCTTTACTGTTTTCGACAAAATCGATATTGTTGGTATCAACAATCACGACGGGGAACTCAGTTTGCTGTTTAAAATAATTAAAATAAGCTTTTGTGATTTTATCTAAATAATCATTTTCAATCGACTGTTCATAATCTCTCCCCCTTTTTTTGATTAGCTTTTGCAAATTGGGCGTTTCTTTGTATAAAAAAACGTACAAATCAGGACGTGGCATCCGGTAATAGATGATGTCGAAAAACTTGCGATAAAGCGCGTATTCTTCGTCCGATAAAGTTACACTGGCAAAAATCAACGATTTCATGAAGTAGTAGTCGGCAACTGCAAAATCTTTAAACAGGTTCCGGTTTTGTAATTCATTCATCAACTGCGAATAACGTTCAGCCATGAACGACATTTCAAGTGTAAAAGCATAACTTTTCGGATCAGAATAAAATTTTTGAAGAAAAGGGTTTCCTGCAAATTTTTCGACAACCAATTGAGCATTGAAATCTCTGCTGATCATCTCTGCAAGTGTTGTTTTGCCTGTTCCGATATTCCCTTCAATTACTAAAAAATTCATTTTCGAAGATTTTACCTTGATTATTTGATTTTGATTCCTAAATGATAAAATACAAAGGCATAAAGATCGGTATATTCTTCAATTATTTTTGAAGTTGGTTTTCCGCTTCCATGTCCGGCTTTAACATCAATACGAACAAGAGTTGGAAGTTTCCCCGTATTTAATTCCTGTACACGTGAAATGTATTTGAACGTATGGGCAGGAACAACACGGTCATCATGGTCGGCAGTGGTTGCCAGAATAGCTGGGCAATCTTTCTTTTCTACATTGTGGTAAGGGGAATAGGTCTTTAGATACCTGAACATTTCTTCGCTGTCATCAACGGTGCCATAGTCAGATGCCCATGCATAGCCAATCGTAAATTTCTGATAGCGCAGCATGTCCATCACACCAACGGCAGGAAGTGCAACCTTGAATAAGTCGGGGCGTTGATTGGCAACTGCGCCTATTAGCAATCCTCCGTTTGAACCACCTCTTATGGCGAGTTTCTGCGAATTTGTATAACCTGCTTTTATGAGATGTTCTGCTGCTGAAATAAAATCGTCGAAAACATTTTGTTTCTTCAATTTTGTACCGTCCTGATGCCATTTCTCTCCATATTCTCCTCCTCCTCTCAAATTAGCAACGGCGTAAATTCCGCCATTTTCAACAAAAAGAATGACCGAGTTAGAGTAAGATGGAGTAAGGCTGATATTAAAACCACCGTATCCATAAAGCATGGCAGGATTTTTACCATTTAACTCAATCCCCTTTTTATGAAAGATAAACATGGGTACCTTAGTGCCGTCAACACTTTCAAAAAATTCCTGCTTTACAACAAAATCTTCGGGGTTAAATTTTACGACAGGTGAAAAATAAAGATCTGATTTTCTTGTTTTTAAATCATATTTGAAAATGGTTCCCGGTGAATTATACGAGCAGTATTTGTAAAAAGCGGTATCGCTATTAGAACTTCCATTGAATTCATCTATGTTGCAAATTTCCGGGAGATCAACAACTCCTTCAAAAACAGCTTCGGGGGTGTAAATTTCGAGTTTGCTCTTTGCATTTTCCATGTAATTGGCAACAAGTTTTCCGCCACAGAATGAGCAACTCAGAAGGGTGTTTTCTTTTTCAGGGATAATCTCTTTCCAATTTTCTTTTTCAGGATGCGTGGGGTCGATGGAAACGACCCGGTACTTTGGTGCTGAATCGTTTGTTAAAACCAGTAAATGATTATTGTATGTTTCGATGGGAATATATTCGTTTTCAAAACCTTTTGTCAGTTGAATAATTTTCGAGTTGGGTGAATCAAGTAGCTTTAGGTACAGACCGTTTCCGCTAGTTGATTCTGTTTCAATGACAAAAAGAGTTTTGCGGTTTTCGTTTATACTTGCAGTATACATACGTTGAGGCTTCCCGGGGTTCGAAAAGAATAATTCATCTTTTTCCTGAAGAGTGCCGTACCTGTGAAAATAGATTTTTTGACCTGTATTTTGTTTAGAAAGCTCGGTGCCGTTTTCTGGTTTATCATAAGAACTGTAAAAAAATCCATCGTTATAACAGGAAAGTCCGGAAAATTTCACCCACTCAATGTGGTCTGAAAGCATTTCACCTGTTTCAATATTTTTTACAAATATCTCGTTCCAATCAGAACCAGAACGGGCAATTTGATAAACAAGAAATTTTCCATCGGGAGAAACATCCATTTGTGAAAAAGCGATGGTGCCATCTTGGCTCAACAAATTCGGATCGAGTAAAAGTTTTGGTTCTGTTTTAAAATCGTCGATTAAATACAAGACATTTTGATTCTGAAGACCATTATTTTTGAACACAAACCAACGGCCTGAGTTATGAAAGGGTGTTTCAACTTTTGGGTAGTCCCATAGTTCGGTCAGGCGCTTGTTGATTTTATCACGATAAGGTAATTTATTCAAATAGTTAAACGTAACTTCGTTTTGCATCTTAACCCATTCTGATGTTTCAATCGAATTGTCGTCTTCAAGCCATCGATAGGGATCTTCAACAGCTACTTTATAGAATGTGTCGACTATGGGAACTTTCTTTGTTTCAGGATAATTCATAACTTGAGTTGTGCAACTGAATAAAAGGGCTAAGATAAACAGGAGATATAGGATCTTCATGTTTTTTAATTTTTAATCGTTGGAATTTGGTTAAAATTACAATTTTAAAAAGAGAGATTTAATTATCGTCAAAATTTTTCTACTGATTTGTTTTCATTTTTAATGCAGCAAAATTTTGCAATCTGAAAATAATCTAAAGTCCAAAGAACACAACTATTTTAAAAAAACCTCTTCATTAGAAAGCTACACATCGAGTATGGCAAATTTTGGAAAAGCAAAAAAAAAATAGGTGACTTTTTAAAGCCACCTATCATATAAGGTTAAGTTATTTTTATTCGTGTCTGCGTGGTGGACGACGATCTCCACCTCTATCGTCTCTGCCGCCCCTGTCGTTACGGCCACCTCTGTCATTTCTGTCTCCAAAGCGTTGTCCGCCTCCGTCACGGTTTGTACGGTCTCCACTTCCTTGCGGACGTTTTGGTGGTTCAACATAACCTTCGGGTTTTGGAAGAAGAACTCTGCGTGAGAGTTTGAGCTTACCTGTCTTCTCATCGACACCGATAAGTTGTACCTCAATTTTTTCACCTTCCTTTAATACTTCCTCAACCGTTTCGTGACGTTGCCAGTCAATTTCTGAAATATGCAATAATCCGTCTTTCCCGGGAAGAACTTCAATAAAAGCTCCAAAAGCAACAATCGATTTTACCGTTCCGTTGTAAATCTTTCCTACCTCAGGGACAGCAACAATATTGCGAATCCGTTCGAGAGCAGCATCGATACTTGCTTTGTTGGTGGAAGAAATCTGAACAACACCAGTATCGCCAACTTCTTCAATAACAATAACGGTTTGTGTTTCTTCCTGAATTTTCTGAATGATTTTTCCACCAGGTCCAATTACTGCACCAATAAATTCTTTAGGAATAATAATGGTTTCGAGGCGAGGTACATTTTCTTTGTATTCGGCACGCGGTTCCGGAATTACTTCCAAAATTTTCTCAAGAATGTGCATACGTCCCTGACGAGCTTGTTCAAGAGCTTGTGCTAATACTTCATAAGAAAGCCCGTCAACCTTAATGTCCATTTGAGTGGCGGTAATACCATCTCTTGTGCCGGTTACTTTAAAGTCCATATCGCCAAGGTGATCTTCATCGCCGAGGATATCAGAAAGGACCGCAAATTTTCCTGTAGAATCGGTTATCAATCCCATTGCAATTCCTGAAACAGGTTTTTTCATTTTCACACCGGTATCCATTAGTGCCATTGTTCCGGCACAAACAGTAGCCATTGAGGATGATCCGTTCGATTCAAGAATATCGGAAACGATACGCACAATATATGGAAAATCGTCAGGAAACATTTTTTTCAATGCCCGGTGGGCAAGGTTTCCATGTCCAATTTCACGGCGGCTGATGCCACGTGGAGTCCTTGATTCGCCTGTGCTGAATGGTGGAAAATTGTAATGCAACAGGAATTTTTCTCTTCCCTGTAAAGTTACACCGTCAATTATTTTTTCATCCATCTTGGTTCCCAGCGTACATGAGGTCAACGACTGGGTTTCACCACGTGTAAAGATTGCTGATCCGTGTGAACCAGGCAGGTAATTAACTTCACCCCAGATTGGGCGTATTTCGTTTGTTTTCCTTCCATCCAAACGGTGACCTTCATCGAGGATCATGCGGCGCATGGCCTCTTTTTCTACATCGTGATAGTATTTTTTGATGAGTTTGACATGAACTCCAAGATCAATCGCTGCATTTTCAGCATTTGCTGCTTTGTATGACTCAAGGTATTCGTCAAGTATCGCTTTGAAACCATCGGACCGGAGGTGTTTGTCGGCCAATTGTTTATTGGCGTGATCGTAACATTTTTTGTAAAGATCGGCGGTCACTTTTTCCTTGAGTTGCGCATCGTTAACTTCGTGGCAATAAGTACGTTTTATTTTTCCGACTTCGGCAGCAAGTTCGAGCTGTATTTTGCAATGTACTTTTATGGCATCGTGAGCAATTTTAATCGCTTCGAGCATATCAGCTTCCGAGGCTTCACACATTTCGCCTTCAACCATCATGATGTTATCGTACGATGCGCCAACCATGATATCTAAATCGGCAAGGGCCAATTGTGAATAGGGAGGATTTACAATGAATTTTCCATCAATACGGGCAACCCTTACTTCAGAGATAGGGCATTCGAAAGGTACATCCGAAACTGCGATGGCAGCTGAAGCAGCCAGTCCGGCAAGTGAGTCAGCAGTTGTTTCAATATCGGAAGAAATAAGCGTAATCATCATGGCTGTTTCGGCATGAAAATCGCTTGGGAAAAGTGGGCGAAGCGCCCTATCGACCAGACGGGCAATCAGTATTTCGTCATCAGAAGGACGTCCTTCACGTTTTAAAAACCCACCCGGGAAACGGCCCGCGGCAGAAAATTTTTCTCTGTAGTCGACAGAAAGGGGCATGAAATCTACGTCTTCGTTGGCTTCAACTGCAGAAACCACCGTTGCAAGCAACATGGTTCCACCCATTTTCACTACAACAGCTCCATCGGCTTGTTTCGCCAATTTCCCTGTTTCGATGCTAATGGTTCTTCCATCGCCCAGGTCGATAATTTTTTCAATTACATTCATCATATTATGTGTTCAATTTTAAATCTGAGATTCAAAAAAACCGGCAGGTTAAAATTTGAAAAAGGCAATTTTTTAAGATTGCCTTTTCAAAATTATTTACGTAAGTTCAGTTCCTTAATAATTGCACGATATCTCTCAATATCACGATCTTTCAGATAATCGAGCAACCGACGGCGTTTGCCTACCAAGCTGATCAGAGCACGCTGGGTGCTGAAATCTTTGTGATTCTTTTTCAGATGCTCGGTAAGGTGAGCGATACGGAATGAAAACAGTGCGATCTGACCTTCGGCGCTTCCAGTATTGGTTTCGCTATTGCCATGTTTCGCAAAAAATTCTTTTTTCTTGTCAGAAGTTAAATACATAAAATCTTTAATTTTAAAAAGTTAAACCATTCGATTATTGCTCTGCAGTATTCGCGTTCGATATCAACAGCGCAACATTAAAGTTTGACTTCGCGCCAAATTTTCGCAAAAGTAAACAATTTTCTCAATTGCAAGATATAAATGGCTTGATTTCTATCGAATTCGGTGTTGGTCATATTATCCCTCAGGTTTTCTTTTTTTAACCCTTTCAGTATTTTATATTCTCTGGTTGTTTTGTCGGCCCAAGCTTTCGTAATGATATCAGTTAATGTAGCGAATTGCACACCCTCTTTCAATCCCCTGCTTTTCCATTCATCCGTTAATTCTTTTCTTATCTCAATACTTTTCAGGCGTTGATTAATCCAGTTTTCAGAATAGCCCAATTGTAGATACTGCTCTAAAGCCCTGTCGATAGTTAATTCAGGGTCTTGCATCTCATCCAGTCGCTCAGATGCAATTTGTGCAAGCCAAAGTTTGAAGGGTTCTGCTTTCTGTGATGGAATAGACTGAATCAACCTGAAAAGTTGTTCTGTATCGGCTACATCGGTTATTCGCATTTTGCCATCTTCGGCTTGTAATTTCAACTGTCCGATTTTTTCGGACAGTTCACTTCCTTCTTTTTTGAGTTTTGTTTTCAAATCGCTCCAATATTTTCTTGGTCTTTCGCTGTTAGTCAAAACTTCAATAACATCAATAATGGAGAAATACCATTTTTCCTGTTCTTCATCCCAAAGGGTGCGAACTTTCTTATCTTCAAATATTTTTATTGCTTCCTTTTGAGTCATCTTGCGATAGTATTTAGTATGAATCGATATTTTGAAATCTGTTTACCGGTCAATAACCTTGGTTACCAACAGGCAATGTAAGCATTTTTTGGGATCGCAATATTCATTTTTTAACTGGATAAGCGCTTGGGTGTCGAAGGAATTCCTCGCCTGTACCCCGTAGTTGTTCCAGCGGGAAATGATGTTGTTCGACTCTGGCGGCATGGATTCTAGCAGGTCAAGGGCACGTTGTTTCAACTCTTTTTTGTTCTGACGTTCACCATAGACAAACAGAAAGGGCACAACTGTATTAATAATAATTGTATTGCGCGATGATTCTCCCAGCAACTTTTCTTTTGTAGTTGTTGGCTGATTGAAGCGGTAATGGGTATCCCAATATTCGGAGGCTTTTACATCGAACATGTTCAGTATTGTTTTAATCTCTTTTTCCTCCGTCAATTTTGAAAGAAGCGATTCAGATTTATGAAGCAGAGTGGCGAATTGGGCTATGCGCAGGGTGGGGAAGTTGGCTGGTCTGAGACGCATGAACTTCCAAAGGTATCCTTCCATCCCTTTCAATTCGTACTTTTTCGAAAGGTAACAATATTCTTCCCTGAGCCTTAGGAAATAGTCATCACCCAACAATTGCTCGTTTAGAAGACCTGATTGACCGAATAGGATCGCTTCGAGTTGAAAAAGGTTCGATTTGTGTTTTGCCAACACGGAAAGTGGTGTTCGGCGTGCCAGCATTTCAAAGGGTAGAGCATTGGTTTTAAACCCGAAATTTCGGGCGAGGTATTGATAAAACGTTTCGCTCCAGTCGTTTTTGTTCTCGGCCAGTAGGCGGAGTATTGTTTCTGTTTTTTTCTCTAGCCGTTCTATTAGTAAGGAATCGAATGCTACAAACCTGAAAATCTCATCAATCTTTCCAACGTTACGGTGACAAGCCGGCCAGCTTTTTTCATCGATCAACTCTTGGTAGTTTTCACCAATTTCTTTTTTTACAGGAAGGCTTACCGACGGGATTGGCATCCCGTTAGGCAGAAAAACCTCCTTGTCGTTTTCGAGTACCACATGCAAAATCACATTATTGTATGCCATGTCGGATTGATGGCCGTGAACCAGCCAATCAGAAGAGCGGAGATGTACTTCAACATTTCCGGCCCAAAGGGTATCATCAATCTTTATGGAGGCATTAAAAAAATCGGGGCCGGCATCGGTGTTTAACTTCCCTGGGTTTAAAACTTGGATTTTTTGACCTTGAATAGTTTTTAACTCGGAGGTATTGTACAGGCTGTTTTTCCAAATAAATTGAAGGAATTCTTCTGTCATATCTTCATGGAATTTGGGGTTAACCATATAAAGATAAAAATTATTAATGATTCATAAATCCTTTTAATATAAAATCTTCAACTACGCCAAAATATCGGGAACAAGTTTCGGTAAACTGGTAAATAATGATTTAAAAACGCTGAAAAAGGGATAGATGTTTGTAAGAAATTTTTACCTGACAACTTTTATTCAGAAAAATTTATTGTGTTATACAATTACAATTATTATCATTGTAATTCGCTTTGTCTAAATGAGAATCAACTTATTTGAGGGGTCTTATGAACCCTATATAAATTTATTATTATGAAAAACATTACTTCCAAACAGATATTTACATCTGCCTTAATCATTTTATTCCTCTTATCTCATTCATTGGTATATTCACTTGATTTTACAGTTCAAAAAATAATCAGCTGCTCGGCAGGGAGAAACCATACTCTTGCCATCGACGGATCGGGTAACCTTTGGGCTTGGGGTAATAATAGCTTTGGGCAGTTGGGCGATGGAACAACTACCGATGTATCGGTACCTTTACAAATTAAACCTGGCACAAAATTTCAGTTCATCTCGGCAGGTTATGAACATAGTTTGGCAATTGATGAATCGGGTATTCTCTGGGGCTGGGGCTATAATAAATATGGACAAGTAGGAGATGGAACAAAAACAGATAAATCGTCACCGGTACAGATTAAACCCGATACTAAATTTCGATCGGTTGCAGCAGGAGGAAACCACTCCTTAGCCATTGATGAAACAGGCCAGCTTTGGGGTTGGGGAGAAAACAATTCAGGGCAGGTAGGTGATGGATCGGCACTGGATAGAACCACTCCGGTTCAAATCCTTTCGGTCAAGAAATTTCAATCGGTTTCAGCAGGGGGATATCATTCTCTGGCAATAGATGAAAAGGGCTGGCTATATGCATGGGGAGATAATAGTTCAGGACAGTTAGGCAGAGGTACATATAGTAAGGAATACAGCCCACAATTTGTTCAATTTTATTTTAACACAAAATGCCAGTCCATTTCTGCAGGAAACAGTTTTTCTCTTGCCATCGACATAACGGGTAATCTATGGGGTTGGGGTGGTAATCAATATGGTCAGTTGGGTGATGGAACAAATACGGGTAAAACATTACCCTTTCAAATTAACCCTGGCACGATTTTTCAAACAGTCACAGCCGGCTATTCCCACACTTTAGCTATCGATGAGTCAGGCGCTCTTTGGGCATGTGGACAAAATAATAAAGGTCAGTTGGGCGATGGAACAACTTCTGAAAGGAAATCTCTCGTTCAGATTAAACCTGGAGTAGCATTCCAATCGGTTTCTGCCGGAGAATCTCATTCTCTTGCAATCGATGAATATGGTAATTGCTGGTCATGGGGATATTTTTGGTATGGACAATTGGGCGATGCGACGGAAATAATAAGAAACAAACTTGTACAAATCAGACCGGATACAAAATATCAAAGTGTGTCATCCGGGGGTACACATACGCTGGCTATTGATGAATCAGGAAATCTTTGGGCATGGGGAGGTAATACCTTCGGGCAGGTTGGCGATGGTACTACTCAAACAAGATATACACCTGTTCAAATAAAACCGGATACCAGGTTTATAGTTGTTTCAGCGGGTGAATACCATTCCCTTGCGATTGATGAGTCGGGTTATATCTGGGCTTGGGGAAGGAATGAATCAGGACAGGTGGGTAATGGGCAATATATCAATAAAACGTCGCCTGTTCAAATCAGGCCGGAAACTAAATATAAATCGGTTTCAGCAGGTGGCGCTCATTCCATGGCGATCGATGTATCAGACAATCTTTGGGGTTGGGGCAATAATTCTCATGCACGGGTTGATTATCATTTAGGAGCTACCGTACCTGCTCCTTCAAGAATTTACCAGGGAAAAAAATTCCAGCTTGCTGATGCCGGCGACTCTCATACAATGGTAATCGATACAGAAGGGGCGCTAAAGCCATGGGGTTATAATGCATATGGACAGTTGGGTAATGGATCAATAACGACGTCATCTTCCGGTGATATTGTTCTTGCAGGAACAAAATTTAAGACAGTTTCTGCCGGAGGAGATCATACGTTGGCAATTGATGAGGCAGGGAATCTATATACATGGGGAAGAGGAACCCGTGGACAGTTAGGTAATGGGAATACCTATAATTACAATGCTGATCCTGAACATATAAACCCTGATGCAAAGTATGCTTCTGTTTCAGCAGCTGATGATCAATCAATGGCAATCGATGAGCATGGAAAACTTTGGGCATGGGGCAGAAATTCTGGTGGTCTGTTAGGTGATGGAACGAATGAAGATAAATTAATCCCGGTGCCAATAAAACCTGATACAGAATTTTTATCTGTTTCAGCCGGAAGTGGTCATTCCATGGCAATCGATGAATCAAACAACCTCTGGGGATGGGGCTCTAATGAATCAGGCCAACTGGGGTATGGAATAAATTGGAACGAAATACCCCAATGGCTTAATACTGGCTATATCCCGATAAAAGTCACAAGTGTAACACTTTCAATGGCTGACATTACAATCTTTAAGAATGATCTCATTCCTTTAATTGCTGCAGTTTTACCAGTTAACGCGGCAACGAAAAGAGTTATTTGGTTAAGTTCTAATTCAACCATTGCTACAGTAAATTTAAAAGGGGAAGTAAAGGCTTTGTCTTCCGGAACAGTAACCATTACGGCAACAACTTCCGATGGAAATAAAACAGCCACATGCCTTGTCACTGTAATATCACCGGTCACCAGTATTTATATTCAAGAAGTTTCTTTCAACATGGAAAAGGGAAAAACAAGTAAGATAATTGCTTGGGTTTCACCTCCCGACGCTACAGTAAAAACAGTCACCTGGTCAAGTTCTGACCCCACTGTTGCCACTGTTGATTCAACAGGGTTAGTAACCAGTATTTCAAGTGGAGACGCCATGATTACCGCAACCAGCACCGATGGAGGCAAATCTGACTCTTGCCTTGTAACAGTAATCACTCATGTTTCCGGAATTTCGCTCTCCGAAACATCTCTTACCATTCAAAAGGATTCTGCCGGTCAGCTCACTGCAACAGTGCTGCCTGCAAATGCCACTTATAAAAACATTTCCTGGTGGAGTTCTGACACAAAAGTGGCTACAGTAAATTCATCAGGGGTGGTAACCGGAATATCTCCGGGTATAGCAACTATTTCAGCCGTTTCAACTGATGGACACAAAGTTGCCGATTGTATTGTTACGGTGATATCACTTGTTACAGGTTTGACGCTATCTTCCGATTCCATAACGGTTCACCGGGATTCCACTTTCCGGCTAACAGCAATGGTGGCGCCAGAGGATGCAACTCAAAAAAAGGTTTTCTGGTCCAGTTCTGATGATGCAGTTGCAATAGTCGATTCAACAGGTTTAGTGACAGGGATAAAAACAGGCAAGGCTATCATTACTTCTACTACGAAAGATGGCAATATTTCTGCTACTTGCACAATAACCGTGGTATCTTTTGTCACAGAAATAACTTTATCATCAGAAACGCTAACTATTCAGAAAGGGTTAACTCATCAACTAACGGCAACAGTATTACCAGCCGATGCTACAAATCCAATTGTTACCTGGTCGAGTTCCGATACTTCAATTGCAACAGTCGATACTACTGGATTGGTAACCGGTATTATCATTGGTACAGCTGACATTTCGGCCACAACAGCCTATGGAAGTTATACATCCACATGTGTCGTAACAGTAGAGCCAAATGTTTCAGCTTCTTTTACCGATATCAATTCTCAACTGTTAGTTTACCCCAATCCGGTAAAAGAGGGGACATTGAATATCTCACTCAACAACCAAAAAACTCCGGTCGAATTGCAGGTTTTCAATTCGAAAGGACAATCGGTATATACCGGTCAACTCCAACCTGGTATAACCTTGCGGCTCGATAAAAATAAACTGTCATCAGGCCTTTACATGATTAAAATGTTGGGAAATGGAGCAGGTGAAATGAAAAAGGTGTTGGTTGAATAGCTGCTCCTATTTTATAGGAGAACGGTTCTTTCAATCCAGTAGTTCCTTATCCCCCTTCAGGTTGGCTTTGAGCTTGCAGAAAGGAGCCGAAGGGGATTAAAGCAACTCTGCTTCAAGCAGCAGTTCTTCCATTTCTACCTGAACATTTTCGGCTTCCAACCGGGCTTTTTCGGCAAAATCTTCATCGTCGCTGGCATAGATGATCGCCCTTGATGAATTGACCAGCAATCCGCATTGATCGGTCATGCCATATTTTGCAACCTCCTGTAAGCTGCCACCCTGAGCTCCTACTCCCGGAACTAACAAAAAATGGTCGGGTACAATTTGCCTGATCTCTTCCAGCTTTTCGGCTTTGGTGGCTCCAACTACATACATAATGTTGTCGGTTGTTCCCCATTTCTGCGAAGTTTTCAGTACAGATTCGAAAAGCAAATCGCCCGATTTCTCATCTTTCAGAAATTGAAAATCAAAAGCGCCTTTGTTTGAAGTTAAGGCTAGGATGATGACCCATTTATCGAGATAAGTCATGAACGGTTTCACGGAATCTTCACCCATGTAAGGCGCCACGGTAACGGCATCGAAATCGAAGTGGTCGAAAAAGGCGCGTGCGTATAAACTGGATGTATTGCCAATATCGCCCCGTTTGGCATCGGCAATAATAAAAAGTTCGGGATATTTCTCACGGATATACTTTACTGTTTTATCGAGGCTTACCCATCCTTCAGCGCCAAGAGACTCATAAAAAGCCAGGTTTGGCTTGTAGGCAACAGCCAGGTCGTGGGTATAATCAATAATTTCCTTGTTGAAGGTAAAAATTGGATCAGTCGTATCGAGTAAGTGCCGGGGAATTTTCTGAATATCGGTATCTAAACCAATACAAAGAAAACTCCGTTTCTTCTTTATTTCTTCAAATAATTGGGTTGCATTCATGTCGTATAGATTTCTTTTCGTGTGCAAAATTAGTAAAATGGAGACAAATTGATGCATCTATAAATAAGTAAGAATGGAGACAATTTAAGAACTATTTTTACATTTGCTAAAAAGGGTTTATTATGTCGGCATTAAAACCTGTATATGTTTTCGTTATATTTCTTTTACTTTCCTTTACTGGTTTTTCCCAACCGGTGAGCATTACCATCGACAGTATTGTCAATTGTATAACTCCTGATAGCTACCGGACTCATTTCGATTCGTTACGGACAAGTAAAGGATGTAACCGAAAAGTTATTGAGGCCGATTTTCAGTCATCAGATCATGATGCCTGTCGCGATTATATTTACAGGACTCTCAAAAAATATTTAGGTGAGGATAACGTTTATCTACATCATTTTGCAGTTGATAAATTTGAAGGTTTAGCGAATGTCATTGGATTTAAAAAGGGTAAATCGCCTACGAAGGAAATTTTGATTGTAAGTGCTCATTACGATACGAATAATAGCAATGAAGAGGGAGATTTGGCCTCAGTCTGTTCACCCGGGGCCAACGATAATGGGACAGGATTGGCAACAGTTCTTGAAATAGCGAGAGTTTTATCCGAAGTTGAAACTGACTATTCCGTCCTTTTTGCCGCATGGGATTTTGAAGAACAATTCACGTATGGATTTGCTGGTGGTTCAAATCGTTGGTACAACGACCATATTGTTCGAAAGAAAAATATGGATTGGGATGATTTTAAATTTGGAGGCAAGCTTAACATTGATCAAGTGATGGCAAATGTCAATTTCGATATGTTTGGTCACCCGAATGATACGATCGATGGGAAACCAGTGCTTTGGGCCTGTTCCGGAAATGTGATGCATTCAAGTTTTGTGAAAGAATACGTTTCAACGTTAAACCGTTATGTTCCTGAAATTGCTGTTGTTAATCACGGTAAAATGGCTTATTCTGATCACTACACTTTTGCGGCTCGAAAAATTCCTTCAGTTGAGAATCTTGAATCAGGCTATGATAAAGATCCATATTATCACACCTGTTTAGATAATCTCGAAAATAGAGAAAATGTAAATTTCGATTTTGCAGTCCATGTAGCAAGGGGAGGTATGGCTTTTACGTTGGAAAAAGCACAGATCATTGTTCCTTCAGTTGTAAAAGAAATTGACGATTCATCGTCAATAATCATCGATGAGAAATTTGATGCATATTATTTAAAAGTACCGAAAACTGATTATGGTGTGCTTGTTGTTGATCCGTTTGGCAATCAAATAAATACATTTAGAGAAAATGATTTATTCATCTTCTATCCTCCTGTTGGCGGATTATATGGCGTATTTGTTTTTGGTAAAGAAGGAAGGGTATCCCGGAATATCTACCTGCAAAAAAAAGAAGGACATGTGCCCTTCTCTTTCTAATTTTTATTCAATTGATCAATTCCCAAGTTCTGACAGGAATTTAATTCGTACCATCCGAATATCTTCAAGACTATAATTGTCTTCGCCCAGTTCTTTTATGGCATCTTCAACCGATCCGTTTTTTGACTCCTCACGAAAATAATCGAAGATATCATTCCGGTAATCATCATCCATCACTTCATCGATATAATAATCGATATTAATTCTTGTTCCGGAGTTTACGATCGCCTCGATTTCAGATAATAAATCTTCCATGCCAATTCCAAGCGATTCGGCAATAATATCGAGTGAGACTTTGCGGTCGATATTTTGAATGATGGTGACCTTGCTTTTCGATTTTTGTGCAACCGACTTTACCACCATATCCTGGGGTCTTTCAATCTCATTTTCTTCGACATACGAACGAATGAGTTCGATAAATTCTTTTCCATAACGAGCCGCTTTTCCCTGTCCAACCCCCTGAATATTCTGTAATTCCTGAAGGGTTATCGGGTATTGAATCGACATGTCGGCAAGCGATGGGTCCTGAAAAATAACAAAGGGAGGTAAATCTAAATGTTTGGCAACTTTTTTCCGAAGGTCTTTCAACATGGCAAACAATTCGGCATCGCCAGTTCCTCCACCAGCCGGAGCTGCTGCTTCTTCCGCAGCCGCTTCATAATCGTGGTTTTTGATCATAATGAATGATCCCGGGTTGTCGAGAAATCCCTGACCTTTATCTGTCATTTTCAACAAGCCATAGTTTTCGATCTCTTTATTGATATATCCTGCAACCATTGCTTGCCTGAAGATGGCATGCCAAAACCGGTTGTCGTGATCTTTACCTAATCCAAATATTTCAAGTTCGTCGTGTTTAAATGATTTAATGGCCGCATTGCTAGTTCCAACCAAGATATTGGCAATATGTTCCATCTTATATTTTTGGTTCACGGCTAAAATTGCTTCAAGTGCCAGTGCTAATTCTTCACCGGCTTCGATCTTTTCTTTTGGATGCAAGCAATTATCGCATGATTCGCAATTGTCGGGCTGATATATTTCGCCGAAGTAATGAAGCAGTATTTTTCGACGGCAAATCGCTGTTTCAGCATAAGATACAGTATCGAGCAATAATTGACGTCCGATTTCCTGTTCAGCGACTGGTTTGCCCTGCATGAATTTTTCGAGTTTCTGGATATCCTTATAACTATAGTAAGTAATGCATATTCCTTCTCCTCCGTCACGGCCAGCACGGCCAGTTTCCTGATAATATCCTTCCAGACTTTTGGGGATGTCGTAATGGATAACATAACGGACGTCGGGTTTATCGATGCCCATCCCAAATGCAATGGTGGCTACAATCACATCCGCTTCTTCCATCAGGAACATATCCTGATGTTTCGACCGGGTTGCGGCATCCATCCCGGCATGATAAGGTAACGCCCGTATGCCGTTAACCTGTAGATTCTCTGCTAATAACTCAACTTTTTTGCGACTTAGGCAATATATAATTCCAGACTTACCCTGATTGTTGGAAATAAACTTGATAATGTCAGCCGTAGTTTTGTGTTTTGGTCTGATCTCATAATAGAGGTTTGGGCGGTTGAACGAGGAACGATAAACTTTCGCATCGAGCATGCCAAGGTTTTTCTGGATATCGTGTTGTACTTTTGCCGTTGCTGTTGCCGTAAGCGCCATGACTGGTGCAGGTCCAATTTCTTGAATGATTGGGCGTATTCTCCGGTATTCAGGCCTGAAATCATGTCCCCATTCTGAAATACAATGTGCCTCATCTACAGCATAAAAAGAAATTTTTATCTGTTTCAGGAATTCAATGTTGTCTTCTTTGGTAAGCGATTCGGGAGCAACAAAAAGTAATTTAGTTTTCCCGCTCATTACATCTTCCTTAACTTCTTGTATGGCAGATTTTGCTAATGAAGAATTTAAGAAATGTGCAATTCCATCATCGGTGCCAAAACTTCTGATTGAATCAACCTGGTTCTTCATTAGTGCAATAAGTGGAGAAATTATAATTGCCGTTCCTTCGAGGAGAAGAGCCGGAAGTTGATAACAAAGTGATTTCCCTCCCCCGGTAGGCATTAATACAAACGTATCATGACCCTCAAACAAACTCTGTATTACCTTCTCCTGATCACCTTTGAAACGGTCGAACCCGAAATGCTTCAGTAGTTGTTCCGTTAAAAATTGAGTATTTATCATTTTCCGAAATTTTACTTCTCGTACCTAAAAAAATTGGTAACGGATTACTAAGATAATAATTTAATTTTCTTCAAAAAATTGATTGCAATAATAAATCCTGACATTTTAATTTTTTTAATAATCATTTAGTATTCAAAGTTATTGCTTCAGCGTTATTTTTGATCTAAATAGCTTAAAAAAACATAAAATTTAAGTGATTCAATAATTAAAGCGGCACAATATTTTCTAACTGTAAATTTTGATTAAGTATTATATTTGTCGGGTACTAATGTAAAATGACAAACGTAAAAGAGAATAATGCGGACGAGATGTCCTTCTTAGACCATCTGGAAGTATTACGGTGGCACATCATACGAGCGGCTTTTGGCGCCTTTGTTTTTATGGTCATTGCATTTATTAACCGAAATTTTATTTTCAATGAAATAATTCTAAAGCCCAGGAATCCTGATTTTCCCACAAACCGATTTTTTCTCAATTTGAGCGGATGGCTGAATTCTACTTTCAATCTTAATATCGGATCATTAGCAATCAATACGACACCGCTTAACATTGTGAATATTGATATGGCAGGTCAGTTTACTTCGCATATTAAAATTTCAATTGTAGTTGGGTTAATTTTGGCAAGTCCGTATATCATTTGGGAAATTTGGAGGTTTATTGCACCTGCCCTCCACCAAAATGAAAAAAGACATGCTTCAGGCGCTGTATTCTTTATCTCGTCACTTTTTATTATAGGCGTACTTTTTGGCTATTATTTAATAGCGCCACTATCGATCCATTTTTTAAACACTTATATTGTTAGTGAACAGGTTGTAAACACCATTAAATTAAGTTCATACATTGGTACAATAACGTCGGTGATATTTGCTTCGGGGGTGATATTTGAGCTTCCCATCATCGTTTTGTTCCTAAGTAAAATTGGAATGTTGTCTCCGGGATTTATGAGGAAATACAGAAAACACGCGTATGTACTATTATTGATCATTGCCGGAATAATAACACCTCCCGATGTTTTTAGCCAAGTGTTGGTTTGTGTTCCACTGATTGTTTTATATGAAATAAGTGTTTATATTTCTCGTTCAGTTGAAAGGACACGGAAAAAGAATTAGATGAAGAGAGGGCTTAGCCTTTAAGATCCGGAAGAACTCTTCTTGTTTAAATTAAATAGATTACAACTCATTTTGAAACATCATGAGACTAAGTACCGAAAATATTGAGAAAAGATACCGGAGCAGAGTTGTTGTAAAACAAGTTTCGGTTGAAGTTAACCAAGGTGAGATTGTTGGGTTATTAGGTCCCAATGGTGCAGGGAAAACTACTTCATTTTATATGATCGTAGGATTGATACGTCCCAATAGTGGAAAAATATTCCTCGATCAGGAAGATATTACCAAATTGCCGGTCTATAAAAGGGCTCAAAAGGGAATTGGTTATCTGGCGCAGGAAGCATCGGTCTTCAGGCAAATGAGTGTTGAGGATAATATCCGTTCGGTACTCGAGATGACAAATTTTACGCATCAGGAACAAAAACATAAACTCGAAACTCTTCTTTCAGAATTTGGACTTCAGAAAATCAGGAAGAGCAATGGTATTCAACTCTCGGGAGGAGAACGACGCCGGACTGAAATTGCGCGTGCACTGGCCATAAATCCGAAATTCATTCTTCTCGACGAACCTTTTGCCGGGGTAGATCCAATTGCGGTTGAGGACATACAAAACATTGTATATCACTTGAAAGACAAAAATATTGGTATACTCATTACCGACCATAATGTGCATGAAACATTAGCAATTACCGATCGTTCCTATCTTCTTTTTGAGGGATCAATATTAAAAGCAGGTACCGCCGAAGAACTGGCTGCCGATGAGATGGTTAGAAAGGTTTATCTTGGTCAAAACTTCGAACTTCGGAAAAAACGAGAGAAATTTATTCATCCTTCTGACTAATTGGGCAATGAAGTTCCTTTAATTGTTCGGTAATAAAAAAAGATATATATTTGCGCCGCAAAATGCGGGCGTGGCGGAATTGGTAGACGTGCTAGACTTAGGATCTAGTGCCATACGGCGTGGGGGTTCGAGTCCCTTCGCCCGTACAAAAAAACAACCGTTTGGAACCCTTTCGGGGTCCGAACGGTTTTAAGTTTAATCAGAACAAGATTTTCTTTTAAAATTTATTACAAAATTAACTTTTCAGTGAAATGAATATTACCAGGGAAAATATCGATGAATTGAATGGGATAATCCGTGTTTCAATCGAAAAAACCGATTACGAAGCAACTGTTGAACAAGTTCTGGCCGATTATCGTAAAAAGGCAAATATGCCCGGATTTCGTCCCGGGAAAGTACCCCAGGGCTTGGTAAAGAAAATGTACGGTAAAGCCGCCTTGGTTGATGAAGTAAATAAGATGCTTACAAAAGGCTTATCGAACTATCTTGTTGACGAGAAGTTGGATATCCTTGGGGAACCACTTCCAAACGAAGATCTTCAAAAATCAATCGACTGGGATAATGATGTTGATTTTGAATTTGTTTTCGACATCGGTTTGGCACCTGATGTGAAAGTTGGTCTTGATAAAAAAAGTAAGTTCCCGTTCTATACGATTAAAGTTTCTGAAGAGTTGATTGATCAACAGGTCAGTTCGTACACTTCACGTTTTGGCGTAACCCAACCTGCCGGTGAAGTTGAAGCTGAAGTAACCGTTCGTGGTAACATTGTTCAACTCGATGAAGAGAACAATGTAAAAGAAGATGGTGTAAGTGCCGATATGGCTCTGATCTCAATCAGTTTAATTAAAGATGAAGAGATAAAAAATAGCTTTATCGGAAAGAAAATTGATGAAGAAGTTGTTTTCGATTTAAAGAAAGCTTATCCAAACAATACTGAAATTGCCTACCTCCTTAACATTGATAAAAGTGCTGTTGACGGAATAGAAGGTAATTTTAAAATTACAATCAAAGAAATTAATCAGTTTGTTCCCGCCATTGTGAATGAGGATCTATTCAAGAAAATTTATGGCGAAGAGACTGAAATTAAAGATGAAGCAGCATTCAGGTTAAAAGTTGCCAGTGAAATCGGAAATATTTATGGCCCTTCAAGCGATTACAAATTCGCGATTGATGCCCGTGATATGTTGGTTGGCAAAGTGAAAATTGATTTTCCTGAACCATTTTTGAAACGTTGGTTACTTGCTGCAAACAACGAAGTATCGCAAGAACAGATCGATGCCGAATTTGATCATTTTTTGGAAGATTTGAAATGGCAGGTGATCAAGGAAAATATAATTAAAGACAACGAACTTAAAGTAGACGAAAGTGAAGTTATCGAGCTTGCTCAGCAAATTGCCTTAGCACAGTTCCGTCAGTATGGAATGTTCGATGTCCCGGTTGAACATCTTGATAGTTTTGCAAAACAAATGCTCGAAAAGAAAGAAGACCGTAACCGGCTATACAGCAGAAAGATGGAAGATAAAATCATGGACCTGATTAAGTCGAAAGTCACTGTTGAAGAAAAAGAGGTTACAAAGGAAGAATTTGATAAGTTTTTTGAGAAAAATTAAGCCAATATAAATGACGCCGGTTTCTTACGATACCGGCTTTTTTTTATCATTATTTTAATTGCTACTTTTGTACATCAATTTTGATTGGAAATGAGTTAAAAGTAAAGTTGAACTTCAATATTCAATTCAGTATGGATACAAAGAAAGAATTTCAAAAATATGCCCGTGGCCGCATGGGGATCAGTAGTCAGTCAGTCGATAAGTATGTATCTTCTGTTTACGGGAGCTACATTTCTCCTACAATCATCGAAGAACGCCAGTTAAACATTGCCACGATGGACGTGTTTTCACGATTGATGATGGATCGCATAATTTTCCTGGGAGTTCCTATTGATGATTATGTTGCCAATATCATTCAGGCACAGTTACTTTTCCTCGATTCAACCGATCCGGGTAAGGATATTCAGATTTACTTCAATTCTCCCGGAGGTGTTGTGTCAGCCGGGTTAGGTATTTACGATACCATGCAGTTTATTTCTTCACCCGTAGCGACAATTTGTACAGGAATGGCTGCTTCTATGGCTGCTGTTTTACTTACTGCCGGAGCTGCCGGAAAACGTTCAGCTCTAACCCATTCACGCATTATGATTCATCAACCTTCAGGAGGAGCACAGGGACAAGCTTCTGATATTGAAATTACGGTACGAGAGATTTTGAAAATCAAGAAAGAACTTTACGAGATAATCGCTCTTCACTCAGGAAAAGATATTGAACAGGTTGAAAAAGATTCAGATCGTGATTACTGGATGACAGCCAAGGAAGCTGTTGATTATGGTATTATTGATCAGATTCTGGTAAGAGATAAAACTAAAACAAAAAAATTGAATGGATAAGTGTTCATTTTGTGGAAGAAATAAGGATGAGGTAGATCTTCTGATTGCTGGAATGGATGGCCATATTTGCGATCGTTGTATCGAGCAGGCTCATTCTATTGTTGAAGAAGAGCTTAAAAGTAAAGGCACTTTTGACTTGAGTACTGTTGAGTTGTTGAAACCAAAACAAATCAAGGAATTTCTTGATCAGTATGTGATCGGACAAGATCATGCTAAAAAGATATTATCGGTTGCTGTATATAACCATTACAAAAGACTCAGCCAGAAAGTTGAGGCTGATGAAACAGAAATCGAAAAATCGAACATCATTTTGATTGGCCCTACCGGTACTGGGAAAACGCTTTTGGCTAGGACTATCGCTAAAATGTTACATGTACCTTTCACCATTGTTGATGCTACGGTATTAACCGAAGCTGGTTATGTAGGTGAAGATATTGAAAGTCTTCTCACCCGCTTGCTGCAAGCTGCCGACTATAATGTAGAGGCTGCTGAGAAAGGTATTGTTTTCATTGACGAAATTGATAAAATAGCTCGCAAAGGAGATAATCCTTCAATTACCCGCGACGTATCCGGAGAAGGTGTTCAACAAGGGCTATTGAAACTGCTTGAGGGATCGATTGTGAATGTTCCACCTCAGGGAGGCAGAAAACACCCTGAGCAGAAATTGATCCCTGTAAATACCAAAAATATACTTTTTATATGCGGAGGAGCATTCGACGGGATTGAAAGGAAAATTGCGCAACGAATGAATGCAAAGGTCGTAGGATATAACGCGATTAAAGGCACGGCTCATATCGACCGTGAAAATTTGATGCAATACATTGCTCCAATGGATCTTAAGTCGTTTGGGATGATACCTGAAATTATTGGAAGATTACCCGTTCTTACTTACCTGGAACCACTCGATCCGCTTGCTCTTCGGCAGATTTTAACCGAACCAAAAAACGCGATAGTAAAACAGTATATCAAACTTTTTGAACTTGATAACATCAAACTCCTGTTTGACGATCAGGCGCTCGATTATGTTGTTGGTGTAGCTGTAGAGTTTAAGCTTGGTGCCCGTGGGCTACGGTCGATTTGCGAAACCATTATGGTTGATGCCATGTTTGAGATGCCTTCAAACGGACATAAAGAGTTTGTTATTAATGAAAGTTATGCCCGCGAGAAAGTTGAAAATGCTGGTTTGAAACTATTGAAAGCAAGCTAAATAAAAGATATTATAAAACAAGAAGCCGGGCAAAATTGTCCGGCTTCTTGTTTTATTAAGGATGTCATACCTTTGGTCAGAGATGACATCCTTCATGACAGTCTTTTTAGTTCCAGTTATAAAGCCCTTCGACAAGTCGGGCTTGTTTTTCTTCAGTTGAAAGATCCAAATATTTTTGACGTTCAGCTTCGTATGCTCGTTGTTTTTCCAACTCGGTTTCCTTTAACATAGCGCCATAAATGCGATCAACTTTATCTTTTAAAAATTTAGTAGCAACTGTTGGAAACAATTCAAGCAATAACTCTTCTTTCTCGTTTGATGCAAGCTTTACATTTTCACCATATTGAGGAAAGGATGGATTAGGCTGTTTTTTATAATTCGCTGTATTATATGGAATTTCTTCGCGGGTTCCGGCAATTTTCAACCTGAATTCAGGATTAACCGGGATTGGAGTTTTACCATACGAACCTTTCACAAGGTTGACAAACTGGATAGAATTATTGGTATAAAAAGGTTTACCGCTATTTTCGTCGATAACACAGTTTACAGCTTCAGCACCTACGATCTGGCTGGTTGGTGTAACCAATGGAGGACATCCTGCAGCCAAACGAACAGTAGGGATTACTTCAAGCACCCTCGACAATAACTCTTCTTGTTTAAGTTGCTTCAGCTGTGATAGCATGTTGGTATACATACCACCAGGCACCTCCGCAAATTTTACTTTTTCATCAGGGTCGGGGAAATTGAAGTATTTTTCAATTTTTCCGCAAGCATCTAACAAGCTTGCTTCATCGTCAGCTTTTGCATAATTGATAGCATCATCAAAAAGCTTGTCAATATTCGCAGGTAATTTATCCTTGGTGATATCGAATTCAATTGGGAAAATTTTATAGCTGTCGATGTCAGCCATTTCAACACGGATTTCCTTGAGAATTTTGTTGATTCTCACGACGGCATCCAGATTTACCCCTGTTTCAATATCTAATTTATTACAGATAATCTGGATCAATTCAAACGACGGGGCTGCCGGACCTCCTGCGAAATTCATGATAGCAGTATCAAGAATATCAACACCATTTGTAATAGCCATCAGTGCAGAAGCTAAACCGTAACCCGGTGTACAGTGTGTATGGAAATCGATAGGTATTTTAACATTCTGTTTGTAAGCCTTAATAATTTTTCCGGCCTTGCTTGGCGGAACCAAACCAGCCATATCTTTAAGTGTAATCATATCGGCACCCATGGTTTCCAATTCTTTGGCCATGTTTACAAAATATTCGATTGTAAAAATGTTTTTCGGTAGTGGTTTCCCTTTTAAGAAAGCTTTTACCCTTTCCTTACGTGTAAATTTTGGATCTTCCGTGTAGCACGTAACACAATCAGCCAAACCTCCGTTTTCTTTCACATATTTGATGGTCGATTTGATATTATTGGTATCATTCAACGCATCAAAAATCCTCATGATTGAAATACCCGATTTAACCGAGTTCCGGTTAAAACCTTCAAGTACTTCTTCCGGATATGGATTGTATCCAAAAAGGTTACGACCACGAGATAAAGCGGTTAAATGAGAGATATTTCCGATCTCCTTTTTAATTATTTCCAAACGTTCCCATGGGTCTTCATTTAAGAAACGCATAATCGAATCGGGAACAGCACCTCCCCAAACCTCCAGGGCATAAAACCCGGCTTCTTTGTAAATTGGTAGAATTCGATCAATTTGAGCTTGTTTCATTCGGGTCGCAAAAAGAGATTGTTGTCCATCCCTCATTGTGACATCTCTTATCAATAATTTTCGAGTCATTTTATTTAATGTTACTTGTTATCTAAAAAACAAGCAGCAAAAGTAGTAAGGTAAACCGATGTTTTTGAAAATTAGACCAGATATTTGTCATGTTCGAAAAAATAATTTACTTTATAGAAAGAAATCTATTTTTACCAGTGAAATGACCATCCAATTATTGGATAACTGTTATGTGGAAACACTTTTCTATCCGCTCTGTTACAACCACGCATCTTCTTTCCCTTCGTAGTTCTCCGATTGCTTCCGAAAGCAATTTAATGGCTTTCGCATCGTATACTTCAACTTTTATCCAGGGCAATGTTTTTTTTGACACACTACGATAAGCAATGTCGAAGGTTGTTCCATAAAGGTGGGAAGTGTTCGAGGAAGCATTCATATTTGAACGGCTGAGGCTCTTCTGGCTCTCCTTCGTCCGTAGTAATGAAGTAATATGGTATGCATAATTTCCCATCCCGTTTTCATCGAGTTTTTTCCTGTAACGTTTTCCAATATCTTCGAGTAAATGAGCAGCCTTGGGCGTTAAATACGGGTGAGAATGGCTCAACCGTTTGACTATGTAATATTTATTCGAAGTTATTTTAACGAGTTTATCTTCTTTTAAAAGATCTTTTAGACCATCGTGGAATGCACGGGTTGATTTAAAGGGTGCAAATCCGCTTCTCTTCGCATACTTTAAATGGACACTGTTATAATCACGATACCAGTCAACCTTTATTTTTCCATAAGAATTAGGATGCAACATAGAATCTATGCTCCTTGAAATTGGAGGATAAATAAGCATAACCACAATAATGCCAAGCATAGACAAAAGAATAATCCTGAATTTTTTTCGGTATTCCTTTTTTAAACGATATTTAAAAAGCTTTTTCTTTAAACTGTCCAGCGCTTCAGACCAAACCATTCTCCTCAAATTTTAGATTTTTTATAACAGGGGTTAACCTTCTGACAAAAATAGGGAAATCGAAAGAATCTCTGTTGAAGTATGAGAGAAACTTATAACTATAAAATTGTTAATAATTGGTTTAGTTCTTCAATGGTGAACGTTGGTTTTCCATAATTTTCATAATCAATAATCAACTTTCCGGGATTAAAGAAAACCTGATCAATACCAAAGTTCTTAGCCCCAATAATATCGCTTTCCCATGAATCGCCAATCATCAGGCTCTCTTTCTTTCGGGCATTACTGCTCTTAATGGAATACTCAAATATCTCGTGCGATGGTTTTGTCGATTTTATATCTTCGGATATGAATACGTTGGTTATGAATTTATTTAAGCCAGTGTTGACAAGCTTATCGTGTTGTACTTCCTTGAATCCGTTGGTGATGATATGCAATTGATACCCTCGTTTTTTGAGTTCGGTCAGTATTTCAATGGTTTCGGGGAACAGGTTCGTTTGAGTGGTCATTTTTTTCAGATACAAGTCATCGATTTGGATAAAGGGAATATCAGGAACTACACCAAATTCTCCCAAACTTCTTTCAAAACGCAATACCCGAAGAATATCCTTCACAATTTTCTTCTCCCGGTACAGTGCCCATAATTCATCGTTTATACCCAGGTAAACCGAAAAGAAAATATCGAACGAAGGTAGTTTTGCTATGATCCCGAGCTGTGTGAATGCCTCCTTCATTGCCAGATAAGCATTGGTATCGAAATCGTATAATGTATTGTCGAGGTCGAAAAAGAGGTGGCGATATTTCAATGTTGAAATTTTAGATGGTTGTTTTATCCTGATTATGATATGGCCAGCATTCTTTCAATTGGCTTTCTGGCTTTTTCAATAACCTCATTTGAAAGAATTATTTCTGGTAATTCATTCTTCATACAGAGATACAGTTTTCTGATCGAGTTCAGTTTCATATAGCTGCAATCGTTGCATCCACAGGTTGAATCGACCGAAGGGGCCGGGATAAATACCTTATCGGGACAAACCTTTTTCATTTGGTGCAGGATGCCACTTTCGGTAGCGACAATGAATTTTTTCGATAGACTGGTTTGTATGTATTTTAGCAGCGAAGCGGTCGAACCAATGTGTTTGGCCAACAGTAAAACCGGCTTCTCGCATTCCGGGTGGGCAATCATTTCAGCATCGGGGTGTTCGTTCATCAAATCGACGATCTTTTCAACCGAGAATTGTTCATGAACCATGCAGGCGCCATCCCAAAGCACCATGTTTCGTCCGGTAAGGGAATTGATATAGTTTCCAAGGTTTTTATCAGGGCCGAAAATCAATTTGGCATCTTTCGGGAAGCTTTCTACAATTTTTACCGCATTCGACGAGGTGCAAACGATATCAGTTTCTGTTTTCAGATTGGCGGTGCAATTGATATAGCTGATTACTTTATGGTCGGGATACTTCTTCTTAAACTCCCTGAAGTCGTCAATTGGCGCTGATTCTGCCAGTGAGCAACCTGCTTTCAAATCGGGAAGTATAACTTTTTTGGTTGGATTGATAATTTTCGCTGTTTCAGCCATAAAATGAACACCAACAAACACAATCAGATCGGCGGTGGTACGGGCTGCTTCCTGAGCAAGCGCCAGACTGTCGCCTACAAAATCGGAAATATCCTGCAATTCGGAGGTAATATAGTAGTGCCCCAAAATCACGGCATTTTTCTCTTTTTTCATCCGTTTGATCTCTTCGGTCAGGTTAATCCGGGCAGGAATTTCTTCATCAAGAAATCCGTCATCCATTAATTTTCTGATAATATTCCACTCTTTGGCTGACATGTTAATCCTGTATTGATTTGAGAAGGCAAAGTTATAAAAAAGGGAGCAAGTACTACCGGGTTTAAAAGACAACTTGGTCTTAAAACTGGAACTTTACACCCGCTTTATTCCTTTTTCCTAAAAAAGATTGATTCTGGAATCCTGTTGTGTATTCATAAAACAGATACTTTTTTTCTTTGTATTCATATTCAAGACCAGCGCCAGTTTCCCAGAAAAACGCCTTTGTTTGAAGGTCAATGAATTTTTCGCCATCATCAAAGTATTTATTAAATAATAGGCCGTTTCCGAAGAAGTAGATATCTAGTTTTTCCCAGTTGGTGAAAGGTTTTAAATGAAAATCGAATTGTAAACTTACAGGAACGCTGGTGGTTAAATAGTGAAACGACTGGTTTGCACTGGTATAAGTAAGGTAGAGACTTCCGTTGGGGAGTTTTTTTACACCCTCTTCCAATTTAAATTGTGTCCAGGTTTTATCCTTAAAGATATATTTCCCCCATCTTTTTTCACTTTCAGGAACAAATTCAGTTTCAATGGGGTTGATTATGAAATCAGTCCCTTGAGGAAATGAGATCGTATGGTTCAGCTTGAGGTTCAACAAAAGCGAATCATTTTTTTCTTGTCCCCAAAGTATGTTGGATAATAGAATTGTAATGATGAAAATGGGGAGAGTAGAATTTGATTTCATCCATTGGTTGTTTCTTGGTTTATTTTTCGAGTCTGAATTACTGTTTTTCAACCATTTTTCAGACGGTAGTTTTATAAAATTCAAAGTTCTGTCAAAACTGTGAGAAGTTTTATTAATTCAGTTTAAATTTTGTTTAATAAACTTGCGAAATGAACGAATGCCTGTTAAATAACATTAAAGAATGACAGCCGGTTACGTATATTCAGCAAAACTGTCTTTTGGCGGATAATTAATCTGTTCGACTATTGATTGAGATAATAAACATTGTAGATGATGAAAAAATTTCGGCTTTCCATCCATATTTTTCGGCGCGACCTTCGGTTGCACGACAACACAGCGCTTATAGCCGCCTTGGCTCAATCAGATGAGGTAATCCCTATTTTCATTTTTGATGAAAGGCAACTCTCAAACCCATACAAAGGTGAAAATAGTTTCCGGTTTATGATCAATTGTATAGAAGAGCTTGATCAGGAATTGCGGAGCAAAGGTTCCTGTCTTTATCTTTTTAGAGGAATTGCCGACGAGGTCATTGAAAAACTATTGAATGCGTTCTCCGTTGATGCTGTTTTTGTGAACCGTGATTATACCCCGTTCAGCCGAATGCGCGACGATAAGATGTCAAAAGTTTGTGCAATCAAAAATGTTTGCTTTTCAACCTATTCGGATGCATTGCTGGCCGAACCTGAACAGGTATTTAAAAACGATGGAAAACCATACACCATTTTTACCCCTTTTTTCAGGAAAGCCAAAGAGATATTTGTTCAAACACCAGCTCAGAATCACTTCTCAAACTATTTTTCAGGCGATATTTCAATTTCTCTTGCTGGGATTCCTGATGAATTTAAGATGGGCGAGAAGAGCGGGTTATTGTTGACTGGTGGAAGGCACGAGGGCGAAAACTTATTGTCGAATCTGGAGAACCTAACGGATTATGACAAATCGCGGAATATTCCTTCAGTTAGGGGAACATCGTATTTATCGGCCCATCACAAATTTGGAACGGTTTCAATACGCGAGACATATCATCGCATTGTTGACTTGTTTGGCAAAGAACACACCCTGATCAGTGAGCTTTACTGGCGCGATTTCTTTACCCACATTGGATTTCATTTTCCATCCGTTTACGGCAAGCCATTTAATCTCAAGTATGAAAAACTTGAATGGGAAAACGATAAAGAAAAGTTTGAAAGATGGTGTGCCGGAACAACTGGTTTCCCCATTGTTGATGCAGGGATGCGTGAACTGGTTGCTACGGGATATATGCACAACAGGGTGCGAATGATTGTTGCTTCGTTTCTGGTGAAGGATCTTCACATTGATTGGCGTTGGGGAGAACGTTTCTTTGCAAACCACCTGATTGATTACGATCCGGCAGTAAATAACGGGAACTGGCAGTGGGCTGCTTCAACCGGTTGCGATGCACAACCCTATTTCCGCATTTTCAACCCCTGGAGGCAGCAACAGAAATTCGACCCGGATTGTGTTTATATCAAAAAATGGATACCCGAGTTAGTCAAACTCGGTGCGAAGGAGATTCACAAAATGGATATTTCAAAAATCCGCATCCCCAATTAT
>Ga0209800_10000325_pt1 | contig 83079 bp, 72 predicted proteins | sample Higcelweek8metaG_FD_187174 | JGI IMG/M metagenome (GOLD analysis project Ga0209800, IMG submission 187174) | Freshwater pond sediment microbial communities from the University of Edinburgh, under environmental carbon perturbations - High... | ecosystem: Environmental > Aquatic > Freshwater >... | reverse complement strand
CTTAGTTGCCAGGCTATTCCTCTTATGCTTATACCGTCTCTCAATCCGATCTCGATTTTCTTCCGTTCACAATAATCCAGATTTTTGTACTTCATACGCCATTATTCATGGAGGGTGTTGCACTAGATACTAGTTTCCGCCGGGGGATACTATTACCGTACAGTATAATCCCGAAAAACCATTAGCAGTCAGAACATTCTCCGACAAGGTTAACGAGTACGGAGGATTCGGTTTGTTTGCTCTGGCCGGTCTTGCAATTATCGTCTGCGGATTTATCGCGGTGGTTAGGATATTGAGAATAAAGAGAAGTTGATGATAAGTGGTTTAATGAAAAAATCCCGGTCAAAGAGCCGGGATTTTTTTATGGTCTCGTGAAGATTTGTTCTGTTATTCAGTGTACCCGGCCAGAGTTGTTACATTTCCCGTGGAGATTTCTATTTTCCTGATATTATTGTTCCCTTTATCGCTAACATAAAGATACGTACCATCCGTACATATTCCATAAGGTTTATTGAAATACGCATTGCTGCCTGTTCCGTCGGAATAACCTGTGTATGTAAATGATCCGGCTATAGTTGAAACATTTTTTGTAGAGATGTTTAATTTCCGTATCGCATGGTTGTTTGTATCAGCAATATAAAGGTCACCCGCAATGCAGGTGATCCCGGCCGGAGAATTAAACAGAGCATTCGTATTGATGCCGTTTGCCGCTCCAGTTGAACTGCTGCCCGCGAGTGTTGTTACTGTTCCTGATGATATGGCGACAGACCTGATATATGTATTGTCTGTTACATAGATATTAGTCCCGTCTGTGGCCAATCCTGAAGGAGTATCGAACCATGCAGATGTTCCGGTACCGTCATTATGTCCTCTGGAGCTATAATCACCTGCTAATGTGGAAACACCGCTTGATACGGAGTATTTGCGTATACAGTAATTGTACGGGTCAGCGATAAACAGTGTATCGCCCGAGAACACTGCTCCGCATATGGCCGAGAATTTAGCACTAAGTGCGGATGCGTTGTCCGCATAGCCGCTGAAGCTGCCGGCAACAGTGGTTGTGCTGTAACCTGTTGTGTTGATTTTTCTGATGATTTGACTATCTGTCACAAATAAGGTTGTTCCGGATGCACATATTCCGGTAGGAGATTGGAAGTGGGCATTTGTTCCAGTCCCGTCATCACTAATGGAAAAGTTGACACTGCCGGCTACGGTGGAAACTTTTGCATTTGAAATAAGAATTTTCCGTATTGTATAATTAAGCGTATCTGCCACATAGAGACTTCCTGATCCGTCGTATGTGATCATTCCGGGACGATTGAATCGCGCTGTTGTTCCTGAACCATCCACATTGGTTTCGTTTGAAGCTCCTCCGGTATATGAGTAATCGATAATATAGTAATTCGAATCCCAGTCGGTCATGTCGCCGTTTGAGTCAAGAGTTGCCGCGGTTATTGTCATACTTGTTCCGTCTCCGGAAACAGGTATTGATCCGCTATAAATGGGGGAAGAAAAATCCGGATATGAACCGTCGGTAGTGTAATAGATGTCCTCATCACTTTCACTGCACGAAAAAGTACTGTCTGAACCGAGGCTTAATTCGACTTTGATATCATGGTTATACGTGCCGCTGTCCTCACTGAATTCCAGGCTGCTGCCTGAATCACAATTTACCGCGAGAACTGACAGCATAAGAAAAATACCGATATGCGAAATAAAACGTTTTGAAACGATCTTTCCAGCCAGCATTGCATTTTCTCCAAATTTTTATATATCTACGTATATATGACAGAATCAAGCTGTCAAGAATTATCAGATCTTATAAAATGATAGGTTTCTGTGTTGAGAATGCAGAATAAATTTTTGCGGTATAATTTTAATAATGTATGTCTTGATATCGGATTATATACCGGGATTCTGGATGTAACCTTCGTCTTATTGGTGTTGACACCCCGAACTTGATATAATGAGTATCTGCCATGAGAAAAGTAATAATTATGCCGTGCGTTGCCGCGGTTTTGTGTATGATGTCGATTGATGTAAGGGGAGAGAAGCCGGGCGCATTTTCTCCTGATGAGAAATACTGCGCGGGTCTTTTTTCTCCCGAGAAAGAGAAGCGATTCGTAAAACTGTCATCGCGCGGTATTGATACGGGCGGGCGAGTGCTGTATCTGCGCGATTCAGCCGCAGATGCTCTCTCACGAATGCTCGCTGATTTTAAAAAAGATCATCCGAAAGTCCGCATATGGGTCCAGAGCGCTACCAGGAATTTCAGTGTTCAGAAATCGATATGGGAACGTAAATGGAAAAGTGCCGAGTTTGCGAAGTACCGTGATCCGGAGGCTCGCGCTCGGGCTATTCTCGCGTACTCATCGATGCCGGGAACATCCCGTCATCATTGGGGGAGCGATTTTGACATCAATGTTCTCGTAAACTCGTATTATGATTCAGGTGACGGGAAGGTCATTTTTCAATGGCTTGAGAAGAATGCGAAGAGATTCGGATTTGCTCGTCCGTTCACTCCTGGCCGGGATAAAGGGTATAAAGAGGAGAGATGGCACTGGTCATATATTCCGGTTTCTCACGCGTGTTTCAGGGAATGGCTGTCATATTACGGGAAAGATCTTTCTTTTTTCACGCGAAAAGGCGCATTTGAAGGTTCAGAAAACGCTGGTAAATGGGCGATAGAGTATGTAACTTCAGTGAATCCGGAGTGTCAGTAATGGATGAAAAAGATCGGGTCGCGCTTATACGAAAGGGAAATGAATTTTTTAACGCCGGACGTCTCGAAGAGGCGATCCGCATCTTTACCACGACGGAATATCGTGACGGACTGACCCGCGTGGGGGATTATTTCTTTTTCGACAAGAAGATGCCGCTCTATGCGTACAAGTATTACAAGCTCGCGAAACGCGAAGACCGCATCAATGATATCTTTATGAGGATGATGTTCGCGCTTCAGAGTCTTGTCGCGGCGGGAGACGGAGAGGTTCCTGATCCCAAGAGAAATCTCAAAGTCGAACTTCCTCCGCTGAAGGTTTCACCGAAACTCAAGATTGCCGCCGAGGAAATACTCCGTGAACATGAGGCCATGAAGAAAGAGAACAGCGATAAATAAGGAACGGTCAATGAAACGAATTATCATACTGCTTGCCCTGATCGCGGGAATTATTCCTCTCCGCGCTGAAAATATTTCTGACGGCGGAGATTATCTTCGTACACATGTGGTCGACGCGACTCTGTCGAACGGAATCAAGGTGCAGCTTCTGAACCGCGGCTATTCGCCGACGCTCGCGCTCTATGTGTCATTCAATGTCGGTTCGGTTGATGAGGATTCGGAGAGTGAAGGTGTCGCGCACATGCTTGAGCATATGCTCTTCAAAGGAACGCCGACACTCGGTACCAATAATTATGCGAAAGAGAAACCTCTCATTGAACGCATTGAGGCGATCGGCGAGACGATTGATTATTGTGAAAGGGTCAATCCCTCAAATACGCGCTTGCCCGATCTGAAAGCGGAACTTGAAGCACTCCAGAAAGAACATGCGAAATATATCGAACTTAATCCCTACAGCCGCATTTATGCCGAGCTCGGTGGTGTGGGTTTTAACGCGTTCACGTCCAAGGATATGACGGCATATCTTATTTCACTGCCGTCATCGGCGCTGGAAAAATGGGCCGATGTCGAAACCGACAGACTCCAGAATCCGGTGTTCCGGCAGTTTTATCTCGAGCGTGGTGCTGTCGCGCAGGAACGCCTCATGCGGTATGATTCCGAGGGCGGTTCCAATCTGATAGAAAAGTTCACCGCGACGGCGTTTCTCGCTCATCCGTATCGTCATCCTGTAATCGGATGGGAGTCGCAGGTGAGGTATCTGTCGCCGAGAGCGACAATGCGTTTTTACCGTGATTATTATACGACTGACGCGATGAATATCACGATTGTCGGTAAGCAGGATATTCCGCGGACAATTGCTCTCCTTGAAAAAACATTCGGGAAAATTCCCGCATCACATCGCAGGATGAAAGCACTTACCGGTGAACCTAAGCAGAACGGTGAACGTCGTGTTACGATTGAGTTTGATGAAAAACCCACCGTCTTTATCGGGTATCACAAGCCGACGCTTCCCGCTCGTGAAGACTATGTTTTTGATGTTATCGCGTCTATCCTCGCCGACGGAAAGAATTCCCGCATGTACCGCTCTCTCGTTCAGGACAGGAAGATTTGTGCGAATGTTGACGCGGGAAACGGGTACCCCGGCGCGAAATACGCGAATCTTTTTATAGTGAGCGGCGATCCTGCCGAGGGAATCTCCACCGATGAAGTTGAGAAAGCGCTGTATGCTGAAATTGAACGGCTTAAAACCGGCGTGACCGCTGAAGAGGTTGCCCGTGTCGCGACGAAAATCCGCGCTGATCGCATTTTCAAGCTGGACTCAAACTCATCGCTTGCCCGGGAAATTAACTATTTCTCGACCGTTACTGGTTCATGGAGATATGAGGCGGATTATCTTCAGCAAGTGAGAACAGTCACTCCTGATGAAATCCGTAAAGTTATCGATCAATATCTGGTTCCATCAAACCGTACGGTGGGCACTCTCATCCCTGTGAAAAAAGGAACGAAGAATGAAAAATAAATTCGTATGTATGTTCGCGTCAGCGTTGATAGTCTCTCTTCCTCTTGCGGGTGCCGAGAAAATAGATCTTCCGAAGGTCGAGTCATTTACTCTTTCAAACGGCGTGACCATTAAGTACATTCATGACGAACTGCCCAGAATAACAATTGCGGCGATGGTCGCAACGGGTTTTTTGTACGAAAAAAATGCGCAGGCGGGGATCACGGAAATGACCGCGAAAGCACTTTCGTTCTGCGGAACACACAAATATCCCGGAAGAGCGCTCGCTGAATACACTGATAGTACCGGATCTCGATACGGGATCAGTCCCGATTGGGAAAGCGTGACCGTTTCCTATCAGGCGCTCGATGAATTCACCGAAGACGCGTTCAGTGTTACCGGCGGAATTCTGATAGATCCTCCTTTGAAAAATGAGAATATCTCTCTTGCGAAACATCTCATGAAAGAAAAAATCGCGAGAGAAAAAGAAGATCCGATGATGGCCGCATATCTTGCCGCGAGAAAACTTATCTATGGAAACGAATCCTACGGTATTCGCGCGACATCGGCGACTGTTGACGGATTTTCAATTGACGAGGTGAACCGGTACTGGAAAGACGCGGTATGCTCGCGGAACATGGTCATCGGTATCGCGAGTTCACGCCCTCTTGCGGAGATCAAAGCTCTCGCGGAGAAGTACTTCGGGATAGTGCCGGAAGGCGAACGAAGAACGTATTCAGCGGACAGAGCCGCTGATTTTGAGAGAGCGGAAAAAAACGCGGGAAAGGTGTATCATATTTACCGTGATATTCCTCAGAGTACCATAGTGATTCTTTCACCTGGGGCGGATCTTCATAATCCCGGAGCGGATTCCCTTGATGTCGCCGATCAGATTCTCGGCGGAGGGGATTTTAATTCAAAGCTTGTACGTGAAATCCGTGAGAAACGGGGACTTGCGTACGGAGCAGGATCAGTCACCCGCATGCGTGACAGAACCGGGTTGTTCATGGCGTATTCCCAGTGCGACAATACAAAAGCGGCGGAAGTACTTTCCCTCATGAGGGAATCGATATCGGATACCGCCGGAGGGAAAATATCGGATGATGAAATGCGGCTTGCGAAACAGTCAATTGTCCGCAGTTATATTTTCGCCTTCGATTCCGAACTGTCTGTTCTCTCACGGTATCTGAGTCTCTGGTACGGAAATTTTTCTGAAGATTATCTTACTGGATATCCTGCACGGATTGAGGGAGTGACGAAAGAGTCAGTGTCCTCCGCGTTCGGGTCAATTGTGAATAAAGGTTATGTGACAGTCGTGCTTGGAGGAGAAAAATCACTCGAAGGGGTTGATTATGTGGAATTGCCGGCCGAATAGGCGGCGGTGATTTTACGAAAAACTTCCCGGATGATACATGTATTCGTCGAGTGTCTGCAGCCTTTCAGTGAGGCTGTTGATCTCTGACAGCGTGTTGTCTATTGTGGTGATTGCGTCCGCAAGAGATTGTTTTTCCATCGATGAAAGTTTTGAGTAACGGGATTCCCTCATTTCGGAAACAAAGTCTTTGAGTGACAGAAGATTCTTGGAGACTATGAAAAAAAGATCTTTAAGCTGCTGATATACTTCGTACATCATAACAAATTTTATTTTATTGTCCTCGACTGCGATTGCCGCGACTCTGTTCCTGGCGCGCGATTCAAGCTTCCCGAGATAATAGTTTATCGAGCGGGGGTATTCTGTCATTTCGTGATATGCGGTGATGATTTTATCAATTCGCTGTATGCCGTCGATGTCGATGTTCCGGAGGAGATCGTCCATCCTGATTGACAGTTCCCTCTGGTCACGGTTGACAAGACGCGCGTTGCTGACATTCTTCATTATGACGGAGAGCCGCTCTTTGTGAATGGTAATCGCGTTAAACATCTCCTGTTTGAACGTATCGGGTTCAAAGGATGAGAAGTCTGATTCACCGTCGGTATGAAATCTGTAATGATCATGATTGATCAACTCAGAATCATATGACTCCCCGAATCCCGCTTCTGCCGGCATTTCATGGTGGTGTACTTTTCTGTTCTCAATCATTTTCTGCGTGAAGTATGTCTGGTTCCGTGCTGTGGTCCGCATTACTTTAATGACTTCAACTTTTTTTGAGACCCGGTTGTAGCGGAGTCCGTACATGTTGCCGGCGCGGTCGATATACCGCTTGTTGAGATCGTACACCGTTGTTTTAGACGTATCGATTTCGGAGATGTCCTGGATTTGTATGAATTGTGTTTTCATGATTCAAGAAGATCTGTTTCGTTAAAAGTTTCCAAATCCGATTTGAACTGTATGGCGATATAACAGTCGCTTTTAAGTCCGCGGTCACTGTACTTCTGCGCGATTTCGGATGGATTGTTTTTTATAAGACCTGTTCTGACGATCGTTCCGGAAATATTGAATACTTCTTTTTTAGTGCGGAACTCGCAGGTGATGGGTAAATTGACGCTCACGCGGGTATCGGTCGCGATAAAAAGACCTCCCTTGCTGATGTCAAGGATGAGCCCTTTTCCATTTTTATATGGGGATGTTTCGAGATCAATATTATCAGGGTCGCCCTCATAATATTTGAAACGGACTTTCATTTTACATGCAAAGCGAGGATATATCCGTTTTTCGCTCATGATGACCTCTGTAAGGATCGATCGGTATTGTTTCCGGAATGTAAAAATAACCGGCCGGAATTATTTTGTCTTTATTGATCCCGGTCGCAAATACACAGGGGACACTCCCCATAATACTGCGTCTTGAGGGATAGTGGTTCCGCTCCGCAAATTGTCAATTCCCTTTTTTGGATTACCTAGAAATCATTATTGACGATAACGGCACACAAACTAAAGGGGTAGATGTTCCGAATTATGATCTTCCGGGAGGGATGGGTGTATGAAAAACAGTAAGACGCGGTTTGTATTTGTAACGGGCGGGGTATGTTCCTCTCTCGGAAAAGGAATCTCAACCGCATCTCTCGGACTATTGCTTGAGGGGTATGGATACAAGATCTCGATTATAAAAATGGACCCCTATCTCAATATAGATCCCGGAACAATGAGCCCATACCAGCACGGCGAAGTGTATGTGACCGAAGACGGCGCGGAAACCGATTTGGACCTCGGACATTATGAGCGCTTCACGAGTGCTCGTCTATCAAGACAGAATTCAGTTTCAACCGGCCAGATTTATTATTCAGTCATAATGCGTGAACGTCACGGAGATTATCTCGGGCGGACAGTTCAGGTCATACCTCATATCACAAATGAAATAAAGAAGCGCATATATGATGTCGCACTCGATACAAATCTTGACTTTGTGCTCGTTGAGATAGGCGGAACCGTCGGTGATATCGAGTCTGTTCCTTTCCTTGAATCAATACGCCAGATACGTCAGGAACTCGGCAGTTCACGAGTTCTCAATGTGCATCTCACTCTCGTTCCTTCAATTGTGGTTGCGGGAGAGATGAAGACGAAGCCGACTCAGCATTCGGTGAAAGAACTGATGCAGATAGGAATTCTTCCTGATATCCTTCTCTGTCGCTGTTCACGTCCTCTGACTGAGGATATGCGCGTCAAGATAGGTCTTTTCTGTAACGTATCGGAGCGTCACGTAATCAATGCGCTTGATTCTGATTCGATTTATGATATTCCGCGGATGCTCCATGAAAACGGATATGATCAGATTGTACTTGAACATTTTGGAATGAAGAGCGGGAAGCTCGACATACAGGATTGGCTGTCGTTCGTTGAGGCGCACAAAAATCCGATAGGGAAAGTATCCATCGGTATCGTCGGCAAATATATATCGCTTCAGGATGCGTATCTTTCAATATATGAATCCCTCGTGCATGCGGCTGCGGCGAACAAGCTGAAGATAGAGCTTGTCAAGATCGATCCTGAAGATATTGAGACGCAGAAACCCGGCGCGAAAGAAGCGCTTGCAAGCGTGGACGGGATACTCGTTCCGGGAGGATTCGGTACCCGTGGTATTGAAGGGAAGGTTCAGGCGGTTGAATACGCGCGCACAAACAAGATTCCATTTTTCGGAATATGTCTTGGACTGCATTGCGCGGTCATTGAATTCGGACGAAATGTATGCGGACTTGAAAACGCGAATTCAACGGAATTCGACAGAGAAACACCTCACCCGGTTATTTCGCTTCTTGATGAGCAGGAAGTGATCGCCGACAAGGGAGGCACGATGCGTCTGGGTGCGTATCCGTGTGCGCTGGAAGACGGCACGATAATCCGCAAAGCGTATGGTGAGAAGCTTATCAGTGAGCGTCACCGTCATCGTTTTGAGTTTACGATGAAATTCCGCGAAGCATACGAATCAAAAGGCATGGTTTTCGGAGGTATCAATCCGGAATCACAGCTGGTTGAGGCGATTGAGCTTCCTGTGAAAACTCATCCGTTTTTTATCGCGGTTCAGTATCATCCCGAATTCAAATCCAAACCGACAAAACCGCATCCGATTTTCCGGGATTTTATCGCTGCGGCGAAAAAACGGACTGAATCAAAAAGGTAGTTGATGCTGATATTTGATTTCTGTCAGATTGAGAACAGTTTATAATAGTATAGTCACCGAAACGCGGAGGATACGATTCATTCCGCGTTTTTCTTTTTTGCTTGAGAAATGAAACCGGATGTTGTATATTGAATAAGGTAGTAACGGTATTCCGCGTGCTCTGTGCCGGAATGCGGTGTGCCGCTGTGAATGGATAAAACACTATGGCTTTGTCGCTGAATACACAGCTCAAACAATCTCAACGTCTGACAATGACGCAGTCGCTGCGCCAGCAGATCGAAATGCTTCAGCTTTCGACTCTGGAACTGGTGGAAGCGATAAATGTGGAACTTGAATCAAATCCGGTTCTTGAAATAGACGACGCGTCTGATACGGCTGATGCCGTGCCCACAAGTGATTCTCTGTCTGTCGGACTGGAGAGGGAATTGTCACACGATTCTTCTCCTGATGATTATCCCGCCGCATCAGATTATGATGACACGCCTTCGTTCGACGGTGATGAAGACCGCAAACGTCAGTTTATTGAAAACGCCGTCGCGAAAGCGGAATCTCTTTATGAACATATCATGGAACAGGTGCGTTTGCTTTCGATAAGTGAGGAATCCCTGCGGCTCGTTGAAAAAGTCGTTTCATCCCTCAATGATAACGGGTTGTTTGTCGCGGACGTGGAACTTTTTACTCAGGAAAACAATGTTACGGAAGAACAGCTTTCTGACGCCATCGCAATAGTCCAGTCATGTGACCCGATCGGATGCGGATCGTCAGACGTTAAGGAAGTTCTGTATGTGCAGGCTCGGAATATGTATCCCGATGACACGATACTTCATGCGATTATCGGCGAACACTTTGAACATTTGTACGGTTTGTTCTATGAAAAAATAGCGCGTGCGCTTTCGATTACAACGGAAGAAGTACAGGACAAAAGCAGGCTCATTCAGACGCTCAATCCGTATCCGGGGCGGGAATATGCGGGGAACGCGACACGGTATATAATTCCTGACGTAGAAGTACGCCTTGAGGACGGTGTTCCTGTCATAATGTTCAATGATGAATATACTCCCCGTCTCCGCATCAACACGATGTATGAGCGCATGCTCGCGAAAAAAGATATTGATAAAAAATTAAAGGAATATATAAAGGACAAAGTAGGCTCGGCGAGACAGCTGATGCGGAATATACAGGGCAGACGGGATACGATTGAAAAAGTGGTGAAAGCCGTCATGCAGCATCAGGGTGCTTTTCTCGAAAAGGGGCCGGGTCACCTGAAACCGCTCACCTATGCGCAGATTGCGGAGATTGCACAATGTCATGAATCCACCGTAAGCCGCGTAAGTTCCAATAAAAGCATCCGCTGTCAGTGGGGAACCTTCGAGTTAAGGTATTTCTTTGCGTCGAAGATTCGTTCGTCTTCAGAAGGTCATTCGTCTGACGAGGCGTTGAGCCTGATCCGTGATGTGGTATCCCGGGAAAATCCGGAGTCTCCGCTATCCGATGATGAGATTGCGGAATACCTTCACGAGGCAGGGGTCAGTGTCGCGCGCAGAACGATAGCCAAATATAGGGATATTCTCAGTATCCCCGCGTCCAGTAAGCGTAAGCGCTTAAATCTTTTAAAAGCAGAGGGTGGTGAACTATGAACTTCACAATCACCGGAAGAAACGTGAATGTGTCCGACAGGCTCCATGAGTATGTGGAAAAGAAGACTCCGCGTCTTGAAAAGTATTTTCATCAGTTGATGGAAGTGCGGATGATTCTTTTTGTCGAGAAGCTGGATCACATCGCAGAAATGGTGCTCGTGGGGGACGGGGTTCAGTTCTACGGGCAGGAAAAAGGTGGTGACTTCTATTCTGCGGCTGATCTTCTCCTCGATAAGGTCGAAAAACAGCTCGTTCGTTTCAAGGAAAAACATCAGGAGCATAAGGGTGCGTCACTCGGCCAGATGGCTTTGGTTGATATCAACAGCGAAGTGAACAGCGATATAATAATTGAGGAGGCATCTCCGAAACCCGTGAATGAAGTTGAAGCGTTCCTCCAGATGCGTCTCGACAAGAGTGACTTCATGCTTTTCAGAAAGGGCGGAAATAAAGTCAGCGCGGAAGAATCGAAAGACTTCTCGCTGATGTACAAGATCGGTGATTCGTACCATATGGCGGAAATCGGTTCAGGGAAGGGAGCGAACGGCGCGGGAGAAGTTGTCGGATACGATGTGCATGTGAAAAAGGATTCTCCGTCAAATCCCGAAATCGAGTGCAAGAAAAACGCGTCCGCAGCGGTTAAGAATATGAATATCAACGAGGCGCTCAACGTGCTTGTCGCATGTGAAAATTGCTATGTTCCCTTTTACAACAGTGAAACGGGGATGTTTAATGTTATCTTCAATCGCGGCAAGAACATCGGGGTAATGCTCCCTGCTGAGAAGTGAGATGATGAAGAAGAAAATTTTTATACGCGATCTCCTTGAAGTGTCTGAGACGGATCTCCGTCTCAAGCTTCTTGCGGGTGAGACCGGGATTGATAAGGAAATACCCGAGGCGGAGATAAACCGCCCCGGGCTTTCTCTGACCGGTTTTTTTGATTTTTTCGCATTCGACAGGATTCAGATATTCGGGAAAGGCGAAACTGCCTACCTGAAGAATTTCAGCGATCAGAAACTGACTGAAATATTTGATAAGTTTTTTTCTTACAATATTCTGTGCTGTATTTTTACGCACAGTGATCATCCGTCCCGTTTGTTTCTTGATTATGCGAACAAGAAGGGAGTGCCGATACTATTCACGGATCATCCGACAACGCGGTTCGTGAGTATGCTCACTCATCTTATATATCAGGCGCATGCTCCGACAACGACTATTCACGGCACACTTGTTGATGTATTCGGCATCGGAGTACTCTTGCTTGGTAAGAGCGGCGTGGGAAAGAGCGAGACCGCATTGGAGCTTGTCGAGCGCGGACATCGTCTTGTCGCCGATGATCTGGTTGAGATTAAAAAGAACGACGATCTTCTTATTATGGGAAGCGGTTCGAATCTGATACGTCACCATATAGAGATCAGGGGACTCGGGATTCTCAATATCCGTGATATATACGGCATACGCTCGGTTCGTAATCGGAAGCGTATTGAACTTATCGCGTCGCTTGAAGATTGGGATGAAACGAAAACGTATGATCGTCTCGGTATCGATGAAAGAACATATTCCATTCTCGAAGTGGAAGTTCCTCATATAATTGTTCCGGTTCGCCCCGGGCGGAATATTCCGGTGATTGTGGAGACGGCGGCACTCAACCTCCGTCTCAAAAAAATGGGAGTTAATTCCGCGAAAGAGCTTGATCAGAAATTACAGGATTGGATGAAAACGGGAAATGTGTGAGAAAGAAGTAACTGTTACCAGCGACGCGGGGGTGCATGCCAGACCCGCGATGATGCTTGTCAAGGAAGCGATGAAGTTCCCATGCGAAATATTCCTTGTCAAAGACGATACTGAAGCGAACGGAAAGTCTATCATGTCAGTGCTTGCGCTTGCGATCACACCGGGAACGAAACTCGTTATACGTGCGGAAGGCGAACGCGAAGAAGAGGCTGTTGACAGGATTGTCGGCCTTATCGCGTCGGATTTCCAGCAGTAGCGACCGGAGTACAATGAATCCGTTCGCGAGACTGTACGCGAATCTGAATTTATTCAAACGTAAGGGGATGCTCGACGTTGTCGTTGTCTTCGCCCTTTTTGTTGTATCTTCCCTTCTTGTTCTCGGGCTTTTCCCGAAGGAAGGATGGGAGGAAGGACGATTGCTTTATCTTTATACGATGATGGGTGTTCCTATTCTCATCGCCGTATATTTTATTCTGATATCGTTCCGACGAACCATGTCCCGGAAATCGGCCGAGAGCGATTCCAGCCTCAGAAATAAAATAAGTACAATCATCATCTTTGTCGCCATTCTTCCAATTATTCCGGTCGTCTTCATATCGAACGGAATGATTCAGCGGACGATGAACAAGGTAAGCTCGGTGGATATGCGAATTTCTCTTGAGCGAGCCGTTGATCTCGCGAAGAATGAAGTCGTGTCTGTCGCGGATGATACGCGTATGGAGCTTGAGTGGATCAGAACCGCGTCTCAGTCGGGAACTTTCTCTGTGAACAGTGATTTCTCCCGTCGGCAGCTCACATCTATTTTGCGCGGCAAAGGGTATGTTCTGCAGTGCTTTACAGTTGAATCACGCGGAGTAATTGAGAACGCTCTTGTCCGGCTTTCAGGTGACGGGGGTGAGTTGAAGTATTCATCCGGAGTGCGTCGATTTCTCTCAGTTGCCGATATCGGTGAATCGGTTCAGGTGTCACATATTTCAATAGACGGAAGCGCGGTTATTGTGGGGGGGTTTCTCCAGAATACTGTCCTTGTGGCGGTGTATCGGCCGATTCCTGAAGAAGTGTTTCAGCGTATAAAACTTTTCAACGGTGCGCTTGATAATTATTCCGCAATGAAAAACTACAGACTTCGTCTCCAGTCGCTTGCGGGTCTTATGCTCCTTATCGTTTCGATTGTCGTCCTTGTCGCCGCGATTGGATTTTCTCTCTATCTTTCAAAAAGTATTACTCGTCCGGTTCTTGAAATCGCGAATGCGGCGAAGAGCGTCGCGTCGGGTAATTTCGATATAGAGCTGTCCCGAAACTCAAATGATGAGATATCTGTCCTTTTCGGTTCATTCAACTCCATGACGCGTCAGCTCAAGGAGAATCGGGAGGCAATGTATATTGCGCAGAAGCTCAACGCATGGAAGGAGGTCAGCAGGAAACTCATCCATGAGATCAAGAATCCGCTGACCCCGATCAAATTGTCCGCCGAAAGAATACGGCTTCGGTTTAATGAGAATAATCCTGATATCGGTACAATCGTAAATAAGGGTACGGAAACCATCATTGAGGAGGTAAGCGCGATTCAGAGGATTCTGGACGAGTTTACCACGTTCGCAAGACTTCCTGAAGTGAAACCTGAGAAACTGTATCTGAATACCGCGATAAAAAGTTATGCGGCATTATTTCAGGCTCATGAGAAAGTTGTTTTCATATTCAATCTGTATGACGCGCTGCCTCCGATACTCTTTGACAAGCTTCTGATGAGACAGGCGGTGGTGAATATCATAAAAAACGCGATTGAAGCCATGGACAGCTCCGGCACTATTACGGTCACTACGGGACTCATTAATGCCAAGACAGCATTTTTGTCGGTTCGCGACACGGGTCATGGTATTGACTCCGAGGATATCGCAAAGCTGTTTGAGCCGACATTCACAAGAAAGCGCGGCGGTACAGGATTGGGACTTGCGATTGTGGAAAAAATTGCTCTTGACCATCGGGGAAGAGTGTATTGCAAGAGTAAGCGTGGCGAGGGCGCGGAGTTCACGATAGAACTTCCCGTTGCGGAGGAATGATGGGCCGGATACTTATTGTCGACGATGAAACGAATATAATTACGGTGCTTGAGGATATTCTTCAGGATGAGGGTCATGTCGTATTCTCAGCGGGAAACGGAAAAGACGCACTTGAGTTTCTTTCAAAGAATGATGTTGATCTGATATTTCTGGATGTGTGGCTTCCGGATATGGACGGACTTGCGATTCTGGAAAAGATCCGAAAGGGCGGATCTGACACCGCGGTGATCATGATCTCGGGGCATGGCTCTATTGATATCGCGGTTAAAGCGACCAAGCTCGGCGCCTATGATTTTATGGAAAAACCCCTTTCCCTTGAACGTGTTGTCAAGGTTGCGAGCAACGCCATGGATACTGTCATGCTCCGCCGAGAAAACAGAATTTTGAAACGCGACGGAGCTGTTGAAGACGAGATGATAGGCAATTCGGGTTCCTTGAAAGAAGTTCGTGAGGCGATCGAGCTTTCAGCTGGAACTAATGCCAGGGTATTTATTACCGGAGAGAACGGGACAGGGAAGGAACTAGTCGCGCGGGCCATATTCAGAAAATCAAAACGCGCTGATAAACCTTTCATAAAAGTCAACTGCGCGGCAATCCCGGAAGATCTTATAGAGAGTGAACTGTTTGGTCATGAAAAGGGCGCGTTTACCGGAGCTGTTGCCCGCCGTATCGGAAAATTTGAATCAGCGCACGGCGGGACGATCTTCCTTGATGAAATTTGCGACATGAGCATGAGCGCACAGGCGAAGGTTCTCCGTGTCCTTCAGGAACAGACTCTTGAGCGTGTCGGCGGAAATGAAACAATTAGCGTTGATGTACGTGTCATCGCCGCTACCAATATTGATATCAAACGGGCGATTGAGGAAGGGACATTCCGGGAGGATCTTTATTTTCGTCTCAATGTGATTCCGATTGTAGTGCCTCCTCTGCGGGAGCGTCCTGATGACATTCCGCTCCTCGTATCGTATTTTCTCGACAAATTTGCGCGGGAGCATGGCCTTTCCGAAAAGAGCTTACGTGATGATGCAATGAATTTTCTCAAGACATACAGCTGGCCCGGAAATGTCCGTGAGATTAAAAATCTCATGGAGCGGATCTCGATAATGATACCGAAAGAAGAGGTGACCGCCGCTGATCTTTCGAAATATGTTGATTCGGATGATGATGACAATCAATACGTCAATGAGGGTTCGTCACTCAAGGAAGCGAAGGAACAGTTTGAGAAACAGCTTATTGTGAAACTGCTTAAAGATAACGACAAGAATGTTTCGTCCGCCGCGAAGGCGCTCGGAATTGAACGGACGAATCTCTACAGAAAGATGAAACAGTACCATATAGACGCGGATCGCCTGTGATTCACTCGCTGATACATTCAATATCCGAAATCGTTTCAAGAAACGGGATTATCTTCTTTCGCGGTGATGAGGAACGGCGTTCACTCGAGGCCTGGCTTGCGGGGAATGTCGAGTCAACGGTAACGGTTCCTGATACTGATTCAGTGGAAGTCGATAAAGACCGGATACGTGAGATCGTAGCCAGTTGCGGACGGTGCACGGGTGCGGGCGAGAAAAAAGTCAACTACGGCAGCGGATCAAATGGCGTGATGATACTTCTGCATCTTCCGGAAAAAATCACCACTCATGAAATGAAGGCGTACCGTTCACAGTCAAATGAAGTTCTGCGCAAGATGCTTACCGCGATCCAGCTTGATATAGATCATTGTTATCTGACGAATCTCATCAAGTGCGAGGCGGGAGCGACGCATCAGCCGAGCAGAATGTTTGCGGAGTGCGCCGATATTCTACGTGCGGAGATTGCCGAGATTTCACCGGGGATTATTATTGTTATGGGATCGTTCGGTCCTGTCGCGAAAATATCGAAGGAATTTCCCGATATAAAATGGTTTAATACTGAACATCCCGTCACGCTTATTAAAAACCCCGATATGAAACGCGGTGCATGGGAAACATTGAAGCTTGTCCGGTCATGGCTGGATGGTAAATGAAATTCGCTGATATATTTCTTCCGGTACCTGTCGAAGGCCCGTTCACTTATTCAATTCCCTCAGATATGATTGTCACGCCCGGTATTCGCGTCGTGGTTCCCTTCGGTCGTCGGACGGAAACGGGATTTGTCGCGGCAGTCCATAGCGTGAAACCCGAAGGATTCGCGGTTAAAGATATAATTTCCGTTTCCGACAGCGGTGCGGTTTTCGGAGATAATCTTCTGGCGCTGTGCCGGCGGGTTTCATCTGATTATGTGTGTTCAACCGGTGAAGTTCTTTCTGCGGCTCTTCCTGGTTCAACAAAGAGCGGTACGCGGGGGGATGGATTTGAAATCCCCGATGATGTCGATCTGACCGATATTGATCTTTCAGATGAACAGGCCTCCTCGTTTGAAGAGATCAAGTCATCCGTAGAGTCGAAGAAAGCGCATCTCCTCTATGGTGTCACAGGTTCAGGCAAGACCGAAGTCTATATCACGCTTGTTCGGAAAATTCTCTCCGAAGGAAAATCCGCAATCGTTCTTGTGCCTGAAATATCTCTTTCCGCGCAGTTGTTTGAACGCTTCGCGCGTTATCTGGGGCATGAGCTTGTTCTCTATCATAGCGGTCTTTCACCGAACCAGAGACTTTCGTCGTGGAAAAAATTCCTCAGCGGAGAAGCTCATGTCGTGGTAGGAACCCGTTCAGCGGTGTTTATGCAGTGTCCGTCACTTGGAGCGATAGTGATTGATGAGGAGCATGACGGCTCGTATAAAGAGCATTCGACTCCGCGTTACAACGCGCGTCGTATCGCAATGTACCGTGCGAAAGCGGAAGGAGCATTTCTGCTCCTGGGCTCAGCGACTCCGTCCATTGAATCTTTGTATGCCGCAAAGAGCGGAGTGATGGGACTTTCACGGTTATCATGCAGATATGGCGGCGCGAAAATTCCTCCTGTCGTAATCGTCGGAATGGAAGGCAAAAAGGATGATGATCTTTTTTCAACCGAACTCAAGATCGCGACGAAACACGCGATAGACGCGGGGCGGCAGGCCATACTCCTTCTGAACCGGAGGGGGTTTTCGCCAATCGTTTTCTGCCGTACATGCAAGAAAAAGATTGAATGTCCCCATTGTTCGATCAGCATGAATTTTCACGGTACGAATGAACTGATCTGTCATTACTGCGGACATACACAGCTGATGCCCGAAGTATGTCCGTCATGCTCATCCGACGATATTGTGAAGCTGGGATCAGGCACTCAGCGTGTTGAACACCTTATTGAAAAGACGTTTCACGGAAAAAATATTTTCAGACTTGATCAGGATAGTGCGCGTAAAAAAGATTCATCGAAGGAATTGCTCGAACGGATGCGCGAGGGCTCAATAGATATTCTCGTCGGCACGCAGATGGTGGCGAAGGGATTTGATTTCAAAAAAGTGGATGTCGTGGGGGTGATACTCGCCGATATCGGCATGAACCTTCCGGATTTCCGCGCGTCGGAGAGGATTTTTTCACTTCTGTCTCAGGTTGCGGGGAGATGCGGACGCGGAGACAATCCGGGAAAAGTAATTGTGCAGACGCTTGACCCGACCAATGAACTTCTCCGGCTTATGGCCGAAAGCGATTATGACGCGTTTTACGAAAAAGAACTTTCAATGAGGAAGATACTGTCGTATCCGCCGTTCTCCCGGATCGCACGGTTTCTGATTCGTGGAACCGATGAGGCTAAGGTGATCGACGGAGCGAACCGCGTCGCGCAGATTGTGCATGATAAAGCGAAAGGACTTCCCGCGATCATACTCGGCCCAAGTCCCGCGCCGATGTCGAAGATCGGCGGAAATTACCGTCATCATCTGATTGTCAAGTCGCGCGAGAGTTCACATCTCAGGGATATCGCGCGGGCGGCGTATGAGAAGTACGGCCGCAGTGATCCGTATCTGGAAATTGATATCGATCCGTTTGATATGCTCTGAGACAATGACATCTCCTGAAAATAAATTGACAACGTTTCGTTTGCTTTACGATTATAAATTGTTTGCGAAGCAACCTGAGAGTTGACGTCATGCAGAGATATCTTGTGTATTAAAATAGAACGGAACAATTTTTGATACCTGAGGGACATTGAAATACACGGATTCAATAGGGCATTTTATTGTGGATTAACACTGTACACATTAATCGATTCTAAAGTGCTTATATTATTTCATACATTGCTCTAATCGAATCGTGAAATGCTCTAGGATGATTCCGTAAGAGTATTTCTGAGAAATATTTTTTTATATAATACTTATTCACATGATATCAGAGGTGAAGATGGATTACCGAGTAGCTCCTTCCCGTCTCGAAGGCTCCGTACGAATTCCCGGATCAAAGTCTCATACGATACGGGCGCTTATATGCGCGCTTTATGCGGATGGTGAATCGATAATACGTCATCCTTTGATTTCCGCTGATACATTGTCAGCCCGTGGGATGGTTGAGCTTCTCGGAGCTGAAATCTCCGATGACGGGGATTCATGGCGTGTCCGCGGAGGTTCAATTTCCGCGCCGAAAGAGATCATTGACGTGGGGAATTCAGGAACCGCGCTTTACTTCGGAATCGCAGCCGCTTCAATCGCACGAACGGAAATATCCTTTAACGGCGACCATCAGATATGCAGGAGAAGCGCCGGCCCGCTTCTCGATGCGCTTTCATCAATGGGTGTTGATGTGAAATCGACGGAAGGATGCACTCCGCTTTCGGTGTGCGGTCCGATAAAAGGCGGCACCGCGAGTATACATGCGGTGACATCGCAGTATCTGAGCGCACTTCTTCTTGCCGCTCCGCGTGCAGCGGGTGATACGGTCATTGAAGTTCCTCTGCTCAATGAAAAACCGTATATTGAAATGACGCTTCGATGGCTGGAACGCTGCGGCATTGAATATGAAAATGATAATTTCAGGCGGTTCAGAATTCCGGGCGGACAGATGTTTAAGACATTTGATGTCTCCATTCCCGCTGATTTTTCATCTGCTGCTTTTTTTCTGGTCGGAGGAGCGATTACAGGAGGACCTGTTACTCTTGAAGGGCTGGATTATAACGATTCCCAGGGTGACAAACGCGTAGCCGAAATTTTGAGTGATATGGGCGCTTCAGTTAAAATCAATGAGAACTCAATAACGGTTACAGGAACTCTCAAGCGCGGAGGGGATTATGATCTCAACGAGATTCCTGACGCACTTCCCATTCTTTCAATCGCGGGATGCTTCGCTCCCGGAAAAACCGTGCTGGGCAATGTCGCACATGCGAGAATCAAGGAGACCGACAGGATCGCGGTGATGCGCTCGGTTATCATGGCGTTGGGCGGTCTCTCGGCTGAACGTGAAGACGGTCTCGTTATTGATTATTCTCCGTTGTTAGGCGGAGAGATCGAAGGGCATGGGGATCATCGCATTATAATGTCAGGCGCGATAGCGGGAGCGGCGTCGGATCGCGGAGTATATATTAAAAAAACGGATGCGGTATCTGTTACGTTCCCCGGTTTTGCGGATCTTCTGCGCAGATGCGGCGGTATCTTGGAAGAAATCTGACACGCATCTATTATCTCAGGTTTTTAACGAGGGCTCACAATTGCTGCTGTACAATACCTTTTCAGACTGCATGCATCTCCGTCAAATAATGCTGAAGATTAGAGCATTTTACGGTGGGACTTGTATTATGCGCAATTATCCATTCAGAAATGCTTATATCATATTGTGAGATACTGAATAAAAAAGAATCACTCAGTAAGTTCATATTTTGTCTGATATGAGCACTAACAATAATATGTCGGAATACATTACTTCTTATTCATTTTCATGTCTATAAATTGAATAGCGGTCTACGTGTCTAAAGTGCTTGACTATCGGAGTAATACCCGTTTTGTTGTTTCTATGCAAAGAAACGGTACAATATGAAGATAAATGATAAAATGATTGATCTGTTCTGTGATATTCACGATCGGAATGAAATGAAGAAGCTATTCTCAGAGTTTTTTACCCCCGCTGAAATAGATGATTTCACTTTGCGGTGGAAACTTCTATCGGAACTTGCGTCAGGAAAAACACAGCGCGAGATTGCGAAAGATCTCCATATATCGTTATGTAAAATCACACGCGGTTCAAGACTGTTGAAACTTAAAAACTCGATAATGCGGCGCACATTCCTTGATGAAGAATAAAAGTACGGAGCGTATAATGAATACTGAAAAAAAAATCTATCTTCCTGAAAGAGAAATCCCGAAGAAATGGTATAATATTCTGCCGGATCTTCCGAGGGCACTCAAACCCGCGATCAGTCCGATGACGGGAAAACCCGCAACTCCCGAAGAGCTCCTCGCTATTTTTCCCATGGGAGTAATTGAACAGGAGGTATCGGATCAGAGATGGATCGATATTCCTGAAGAGGTTCTCGACTTTTACCGCATCTGGCGTCCGTCCCCGCTTGTGCGCGCAACCGGTCTGGAAAAAGCTCTGGGGACTCCCGCGAAAATATTTTTCAAAAACGAATCGGTTTCTCCCGCAGGAAGCCATAAGCTCAATACCGCTATCGCACAGGCTTATTATAATAAACAGGCCGGCATTAAGAAGATTTCAACGGAAACCGGAGCAGGACAATGGGGATGTTCACTCGCTCTCGCGTGCCAGCATTTCGGCATCGATCTGCATGTGTTTATGGTGAAAGTAAGCTACCAGCAGAAACCGTATAGAAAGCTTCTCATGCATACATGGGGTGCGGAGGTGACTCCCAGCCCGTCGAATCGTACTCAGGCGGGACGCGAGGCTCTCGCGCTTGATCCGAAAAACAACGGTTCACTCGGAATGGCGATAAGTGAAGCGGTTGAGGAAGCCGCACTGAATAAAGATACAAATTACTCGCTCGGTTCGGTTCTGAATCATGTGTGTCTTCATCAGACGGTGATCGGACTTGAGGCGAAGAAGCAGTTTGAAATTGCGGGATTGTATCCTGATACGGTAATCGCATGCGTGGGCGGCGGTTCGAATTTCGCCGGGATCGCGTTCCCGTATGTACAGGACAAAATGGCCGGGAAAAATATTGATATTATCGCTGTTGAACCTTCGGCATGTCCGACGCTTACCAAAGGAAAGTTCACGTATGATTACGGCGATGTCGCAAAACTCGCGCCGATTGTCGAGATGTATACTCTCGGACATTCGTTTATGCCTCCCGCCATACATGCGGGTGGTCTTCGGTATCACGGGATGTCCCCGATTGTAAGTCTTCTAGCCAACGAAGGAATCATCCGCGCGGAATCCCGTTCGCAGAATTCATGCTTTGAAGCTGCGGTTCTTTTCGCTCAGACGGAAGGAATCATTCCCGCTCCGGAGTCCTCCCACGCGATACGTGTCGCTATTGATGAAGCGCTTAAAGCGAAGGAAGAAGGTAAGGAGAAGACAATCCTTTTCAACCTGTCGGGACATGGGCACTTTGATATGACGTCATATGAAATGTTTTTCAACAAGCAGCTTGAGGATTATGTGTATCCCGATAAGCTTGTTGATGAAGCGCTTCGGAATCTTCCGGAAATATGCACTGAGTAAATAATAAAAAAGGGAAGCGAGTGCTTCCCTTTTTTATTATCATTTAAGAATCAAGCGGGGTTGTAATACGTATGAATCGAAATCGTCCGAGTGTGAATCAGGCAGCAGGGCTGTTGATTCTAATAGGGTTCATATCTGCGTGTTTGATTATTTCTGTATCTGCCAAGGATGTTCAATCCGGAAGTATTGTCGGCAGATGGAACTATACGGATTGTAATATCAAGAATACAAGTGTCCGGGGATATATTACATTTAAAGCGGATGGTACGTTCTACATACATATTAAAGCCAGGGATGACTGTCCTGTCAAAGATGTGATCAAAGGTGTGTATTTATACAAAATAGACGGGGAAAAGATAACAACAAATTATACCGGAGGCCATGGAATGGCCGGGTATTATCATATTTCCGGAAATACATTGTTTCTGTCAGAAATCCCATATTCAGACGGAATGGAACACTGGAAGTATAAACTTGAGAGACGGAAGTAATCCGATCAGTCTGACGAACCGTAAGATGTCCCCGCGTTATGGATATCGGTGAATGAATTTCCCGGAATCAGTTTATCTTCCATGAATAGACGGAGCTGAGCCCGCGTGCGCAGATAATTCCGTTCAGAGTGAAGTTGTCGAGATACTGCTCATCGGGGAATGGACGGACGAGGACAGGGAGTCCGTCACCGTTAAACAGATAAAGTGAACTTCCGCCAGATTTGAGCCGGCATGAAAGAGAATATATTCCATTGTCGTACGAAATAGCCGCATGCCCTGGTTTTACTGGGGGTACGGCTATCTTCACGACGATTTCTCCTGATCGCTCTGCGATTATAAATGAATCTTTGCCGAGTATCGCGATTCTTCCGTCATCCCGTACATGAAGTGCGGTGCGCGTGCGGATGAGGAATGGAAGTGAAAATGCCTTTTCTTCGTTATCCTCGAGATTAACGCAGAGAACTCCATCTGTGTCCGTACTACCGTAGTGTACCGCGATCCATTTCGCGTTATCGGAAAGCGCGATGCTTTTAACGACGGTTCCTTGCGGTGTTCTCCCTCGATATGTAATTTCACCTTTTTCGGATATGACATATACGCTTCCATCGAGGAATCCTACCGCAGCTGATTCGTTTTCTTTCGCGAATGTGATTGATGTGCACATTTTTCCTGAAACGTTTGAAACCCCGAGGTCGTTGCCGTTGTAGTTAATGATACGCACCTTGCTCAGGTCGGCCACAAGAAGGAGTACCATTCGTCCTTTTCGGGATACGTACGGGTATTCCTTTGACTTGATCGTCCAGAACCGTTCTCCTGTGACACTGCTGAATTCGATTTCTTCACCCACCTTTTGATAACTGGCGTAAAAAGAGCCGTCTCTTGAAACGGAGAAAAGTGTTTCAGGGGGAAGGTCACGGCGTATTGCGAGTTTTCCCGAAGATGCGAATGACAGAATCGATGCGCCCGACGGCACGGTGATGCGTGAATCAGAAAGATTCTTTGAGGGAGAGACCGCGACATTGCCGGGATTCAGAAGATCCGCAGTGAATACGGGAATTATTTCATGTGCGTTTTCATGCATGAGGACGGGAGAAAGACCAAGAAGAGCGCCCGCAAGTATGCCTATTATAATGTAACGCATGATTGATATGTCCTGAATATAAAGTGTGTTTTACAGATAACTTTTGAGTTTCTGACTGCGTGACGGATGACGGAGCCTGCGTATCGCTTTTTTCTCGATCTGGCGTATCCGTTCTTTTGAAAGATGAAACTTCTCGCCTATCTGTTGAAGAGACATCGGTTTTGCGCCGTCAAAACCGAACCGCATTTTGAGTATTTCCCGTTCAGCTTCGGTGAGTGTATTGAGTACGTCCGTCAGCGCGTTGTGAAGGGACTCATCGAGCAGTCTTTTGTCGGGAGCATCAGTACGTTTATCTTCCATGAGAGAAAGGATCGTTGTCTCGTCGCCGTCACCGGTAGTCGCGTCCAGAGAGATGAAATCCTGGGACACATTTCGCAGATGGCTGATCTCGCCGTCATCCATGTCGAGGTCTTCAGCGATCTCGGCGGGAGAGGGAGCTCTTCCGAATTTATGCTCAAGGCTCTTCTGCACTTCTTCGATTCGCTGGAGATCCGCAGTTCTGTTAAGGGGAATACGGATAAGGGACGTCTTTTGCGATATTGCGAGGATAATCGCCTGACGCACCCACCAGACCGCGTAGGAAATAAAATGAAATCCTTTATCGGGATCAAAGCGTTCTGCGGCCTTGATAAGCCCCATGTTTCCTTCGTTGATCAGATCAAGAAGTGATATTCCCGCTGTTTGATACTTCTTTGCGATCGAAACAACAAAGCGCAGATTGGACTTCACGAGAACATTCTTGGCGGTTTCATCACCATCCCGTGCGAGACGCGCATACTTATCCTCGTCTTCGCGTGAAAGAAGAGGAATTTTGTTTATTTGCTCAAGATACCAGGCGAGTGAAGAGTCAGTGTCCGTGTCTGTCCGGGACCGAGCACTGCTTTTTTTGACCGGTTCTTGTTCAAGGACTTCTTCAAAAGCCTCATCGACAACAATCGGATCATCAGTCACGTCCTGTTCAGTTTCCTGAACGACAGTATTTTTTATTTCATTTTTTTTCTTCATGACATGTTCTCACAGGTCGATGGTCACGATACCAGAATTGCGGTATTCTGCAAGCATATTTCCATAACTGAAACAATAATATTTACAGTAAAACGTCTGACGGGACTGATTGCGCTCTTTAAATATACGGGTGTTGATATGCCAAAATAACGTTTTGATTAACTGGTTTCTCTTTATTAAAAGAACAAACAGATCAGTTATGAAAATTGTATGCGACCTAAGTTACGGCTTTAAAAATAAAATTTATTAAATCGCAAATATAATGTTATGTGCGTGTACTCCGGGTTGCGCAAATGACGCGGGGATTGATCCGGAAAATTTGGTTGACACATGTTTTTGCGCAACGTTTTTCAAGTGCATGAATAAAATACGAAAAACAAAAGCATTTCTATTTGATTTTGACGGAACGCTCGTCGATACGATGCATGGTTACGCTGATATCGCCGGAAGACTTATCAACGAATATCACCCGGAAATTTCATTCGCGGACGGAAGAAGACTGTATATTGAAACTTCAGGAATTCCGTTCTGCCAGCAGATTGAGATAATCACGCCGTCTCATCCTTCAAATGCGGAGACTGTCCGCAGATTTGAAGAGGAAAAGATCGCGGGATTCTTCGCTACAAAGGTTGATGATGATGTGCGTTCTTCACTTGCGGGGATGCGCGCTCTCGGATATCTCGTGGGAGTGTCTTCCGGAAACTATCCGGATCTTATCAATGATTACGTAAAACGCGAGAATGTCGTGTTCGATATCGTGATGGGGTATGATCATGAAAACAAGTTTGAAAAAGGGAAAACGCATTTCGATTTTTTTCTGTCTAAATTTAAACTTGAAAAGAATGACATCACTTTCGTCGGGGATTCGCTGAAAGATGCTGACAAGGGCTATGAATACGGTATCCAGTTTATCGGCATGAGGGGATTATTTTCTGACAGTGATTTCAGGGCGTGTTACGCTGACGTGATTACCGTCGGATCAATGAAAGAGCTTTTTGAAGCTCTGAAGAACGACTGACCCGAGCCGACAGGGTGCAGATTATAAGGAGAAACAAATGAGAACAGTAGTACTCGCCGCAGGAACAGGTTCGCGTCTCGGTGAAATTACAAAGGCCCGCACAAAAGGAATGGTTCCGATGAGAGAAAAAAAACTCATCGATTACCTTCTCGACTTTATTGATATCGACATGATGGAAGAAGTCATTGTTGTCGGAGGATTCTGTTATGAGGATCTTCGTGATCATATCGCGCTCAGGAACAATAACAAGATCCGTGTAATTGAGAACACTGAATATCTCAAGGGAAACATCTTCACTCTGGTTCGCGCGCTTCGTGAGTTTTCGGACGATTCGTTTCTTATCACGAATGTGGATCATGTCTACCCGCGTGTCATGTTCGATACAATGAAAGAGTCATTCAGCGGTATCCGCGCGATGTGTGATTTTGACCGCAATCTCGGCGCCGATGACATGAAAGTCAAACTCGATGATGATGGTGAGCATGTGTCGCGTATTTCAAAACAGCTTGATGATTTTGACTGCGGATATATCGGCATGACGTATGTTGACCGTTCGATGGAGAAGCTCTACCGTGCGACAGTGGAAAAGGTCATCGCCAAAAACGGCGACAAGTCCGTTGTTGAAAATGTCCTTCATTATCTTGCGGAAGAGGGCTCGAATGCGCCTGCGATATGCGATCTTTCCGGTTTCGGCTGGTATGAGATTGATACTCCTGAAGAGCTTAAGATCGCCGAAGAAAAAATTGTGACCGATCCGCATTTCATATAGGATTTATTTTTTCATGATACGCAAAACGCATCCTTTCGGATGCGTTTTGCGGTTTTTGGCTATGAGCATATTCTAATGAACAATTTTTTTGCCGTCGTCATTACCGTTTCCGTTCTCACCGGGAGCCTCCGCCGCGTTACCGATCGCTTCGCTGAGGTTCGGAATTGAAAGGATGATACTGTTGAACAGGAATCCTGTCACGAGGAACCGTGACAGGTTCTGATTGATTTTCGCAATGTCGAAAATCTGATGAGTGACGAAGATCGAGTTATCCATGATTTCCTTGGCCAGAGCTTTGTTGAATCCGTCCTGATCAAGAGCCTCGCCTTTACGAACCTCGTCAATCGCCTCCGCGATTATCGAGGAAAGCAGTTTTTGAAAAAAGAGATCGAAGTTTTCATCATATCCGATCTCGGTTCCGCTCTTGAGACGTACCATTATTCTCCCATTTTTTTCTTAAGATCTGAAAACATTCCGCTGAACTGAGATCCGAGTGAACTTTCATCGGCGCTTTCACTTTCGCGCTTCATGTATTGTTTCATGCTTTCGCGTTCTTCGCGGCTTTCAATCTCTTTCTGCGAAAGAATCATGCGGCGCTCTTCTTTCTTGAGTTCCTTGGTTACTACTTTGACCGTGTCGCCGGTTTTGAACATCTTGTCAAGATCGGTATTGCGATCGCAGATAATCTCCCTGCGGGGAAGGAATCCTTCCATTCCGTTCGGAAGACGAACCACAACCCCCGCGCTCTTAACGCTTTCGACTTTTCCTTCTATGATATCTTCAGATACGGGAGTCGAGCTTCCGCTCCAAGGATCGACTTCACCGGTGATGAGCTCAAGCGTCATGCGGCGTTCTTTAAGATCAATAGATATGAGTTTCACGGAAACTTCATCGCCGCGAGTCACGATATCTTCAGCGTTCATTACACGTTTGGTATAACTCATTTTTGATAGGGGAATGAATCCCTCAAGACCGGGAAGTACTTCGACAAACGCGCCGCCTTTAATGATATTGGTGACCGTACCTTTGTATTCTGTCCCCTCTGATACCGCGGGTTTATCCCAGGGATCTTTTTCGGTTTCCTTGATGCTTAATGAGAATTTCTTCGCAGCCCAGTCGATAGACATTATTTTTACTGAAACTTCAGTGCCCACGGAGAATTGCTCAGGCGATACGCTTCTCGAACGCGCAAGTTCCGAGCGGGGCACTAACCCGTCAATTCCGCCGAAATCGACGAATATACCGAACTCCGCGATGCGTGTTACTTTACCTTTGACGATATCGCCGACTGAAACTTTTCCTTTAAGGGTTTCTTCCGCTGCGCGTGATTCTCTCTCCATGAGGGATCTGCGTGATACGATGCAATCACGGCTCTTGATTTCAGTTACGGTGAAGAGGAAGCGCTTGTTCAGGTAATCTGCATCGTTTGATGAATACTTGCGGTCGATTTGAGAAACCGGACAGAATGCGCGGACTCCGTCGATCATTACGGTGAACCCGCCGTTCACCTTGGCGGTAACAAGACCTTCAACCGGAATTTCCTCATCCTTGGCGATCTGAAGAATAGTCTGGTTGACCGTACCGCGGCCGATACATGATGACAGTTCGATTCCGGCTGCTCCCACCGCGACCACGTATGCGGTGATCTTGTCTCCGGTTTTGACGGTCAGATCTCCGTTTTTGTCTCGGAATTCCTCGCGTGCGATTGTCGCTTCGCTTTTACCGGAGATATCAACAAAGATGGAATCCTTGGTGATTCCGACTATGGTTCCGGTAACCTTGTCTCCCGCGTGGAAACTGTCATGTGCGGAAATTGATTGTTCGAGGAGCGCGGCGAATTCGTTCTCTTCCGGCTCTTCCTGTGTTTCGTATGGATCTTTGATCTCTGTCATGATTTACTCTTGGTATTAGAAATAATGGGGATATACCCTTACCGGGTTTTGGTACTTTTCAAAGTGGGTTCTGTCAAATAAAAAAAGGATGAGATCCGTATGCGGTGGTGTTCAGGTCAAAATACGTCGAATGGCCACCATTGTCCGGTCAGCCCGTGAAAAAGGTTTTTTTGTCGGAGGAACAGCCCGGAATCAGGCCTGATCCGGATATTTATCCCTCAATGCGCGGATATTATCAATGCAGTCGAAAAAGATCTTGATAAGGGATGGATCAAATTTGGTCCCTGACATCTTTTTCATTTCTTCAAGAACACTCCCTTCATCCCATGCTCCTTTGTACACTCTGCGGGACGAAAGTGCGTCGAACACATCAGCAATTGCGACGATTCTGCCCCAGATAGGGATTTCCTCACCCTTGATGATATTTTTATCGGATTCTTTATACATCGGGGCTCCTGTTTCGATGTCCACTTTTCCGGGATAACCGCTTCCATCCCAGTTCTCATGATGGGTGAGGGCGATTACCTGTGAGATTTCATCAAGATTTGAGCTTATCTCGGTGAAAAGCCTCGCACCGCTCCAGGTATGGCATTTCATTACATCGTATTCTTCAGGGGTGAGTGCGGACGGTTTCTTAAGAATCAGATCAGAAACCGCTACTTTTCCCGCGTCATGGAGCATTGCCGCCATACGGAGTATGTCCCGATAGTAATCAGATTCGCGCTTTTCAATTCCATTTTGACGCGCCCATCCATCATAGAGTTCAACCGCATAAGACGCGACCCTGTTCACATGCGCTCCGGTTTCCTTCGGATCCCTGAGTCCCGCCATTTGTATCATGCGGAGAATCATCGCGCGCGTCATTCCCGCGCGTTCCAGCACCATGCTTGCGATACTCGCAAAATGTATGATAAGCGGTTCGTCCTCCTCCGCGAATATGGTTATCGTATTGTCCGGCCCCCGCGCGTTGATCAGCTGCAGTACGCCGATTATAGATCCCATGAAATTCTTGAGGGGAACGGTGAGCATCGACCGTGTTCTATAGTTTGACATTTTGTCAAAAAAAGGATCAAAATGATAAGGTATATCCGGTGAAAGTTCATATACATCATGAATATTTACGATTTCGCCGGTTGATGCGACATATCCTGATATTGAGGAGGTATTTATCGGAAGATCGAAAACTGTGTACGGAAGATGACGGCCCGGTTGAAGCTTTTTCTGGATGGTATCATTCTGTACATGGTTGAAGATGAGGGCATCTCCCTTCCGGATATAGATGGAACCGGCGTCCGCGCTCATGATTTTCCGCGCGTCCAGCAGGATCTTTTCGAGAAGCATATCCTCATCATGAACGTTATTGAGCTCCGAGGATAACTTCACAATTTCAAACAGGGCGAACGTCGAATCCATAGCGGCCTCACTGGGCATAAATAAACCCATCCGGTGTAAAAAGTAAACTAATAAAAAAGGGTAAAGTATTCAATTTTTTCGGCCGGAAGCTCGACAATTAGTATGATACCCCGAAGTCGGCCTCCTGACGTCGGAATTTTCGCCGGGGATCTGTTCAAGGCAGGTGACATGAAACTTTTTCTATTCTATTTTGACACCAATGTGTCAAAAATATTCGTTGAGACCGAGGAAAACGGGGCGAAAACCGTATCCCTGTCATCTCCGCATAACTTTTTCTATCGTGATGAGATTGTTGCAAAGGTGATCGATGTTGACAAGCCGGAGGATGTCGCCGGGAAGGTCGATCGCGGGTATTCATATTACAAGGCTGAGCAGTATTTCAGTGTAAAGATGGGCGATGGAATTCATTATGATGAATCGACCCGTACATATCGCGCTCAGCGTTACGGATTCGTTATTCTGGACAAGACGAAGACGCTGCGATGTACTGTGCCTGTACAGATTCCGAAAGATAAAACACGAGCATTCCTGATAGTATTTCCGACAAAGTTCCAGACAATTCCGACATATAAGGACATTGAAAGCATTCTTACAGAGAATAAAGTCGTTGCCCCGGTTGACAAGAGTGAACTCGAGGCGAAGCTCTCCGAGATAAAGCCGATGGAACGATCGGTTCATAAAATCAAGATTGCTCAGTCAAAAGCGCCGGTGAGAGGACGTAGGGAGTATTTTGAGCCTCTGCTTGATATTGAAAAAAAAGCTGGAAAAGTACTGTCTGACGGTCGCATCGACTTCCGTCAGGTTGACGCGATTGTGCAGATAACAAAGAACCAGGAAGTTCTTCAGCGGTTCCCTGAAATCAAGGCAGAAGACGGGTATGATATCTATGGTGAGAAAGTCGCATCCGAGATGGAGGAGAGCAAGGGATTTCAGGCTGGTGAGAATCTTATTCCCGCGCCGGGAAATGATCTGATATATATATCAGCGATTGACGGATGTCTGGAAATCGACAAGAGATCGGTTTCGGTTGTAGCGATGGTTGTTATCAAGGGAGATGTCGATTTTTCCACCGGCAATGTTGATTTCAACGGTTCTGTGAATATACGGGGATCGGTTCTTCCCGGGTTCAGCGTGAAAGCGCGCGGCGACGTGATTGTCGGTAAAAATGTGGATGATGCGATTATAGAGACAACAGGATCAATCACAGTTGGAATGGGAATCGCCGGAAAAGGTACAACGCGTATCCGTGCGGGCGGTTCGTTGAAGGCTAAATATATTTTGAACGCTAATATTGAAGTTGAGGGAAGTATCGATGTTGAGGATTCCATTATAAACAGCACCGTGTTTGCGAATGACAAGATTGTCGTCACATCCCCGCATGGAAAAATTCTGGGAGGTGATGTGATCGCGCGTCACCAGATTAACGTAAACTATGCGGGTACCCAGAGTGAAACACCCACGGTGATCACCGTAGGACGGAATCTTACTGTTGAACGCGAGCTTCATGAGATACGGAAGAAGATGACATTCTACAAGGCGTCAACCGACGAAGTGATGGCGAAGATAAAGTCGAGTTTCGGTGCGACACTATTTGAAGATCCCAAGAAATTCATCGCGATTCTTCCGCCTGTCAAGAAAAAGGCGTGCCTTGAGCTCCTTGGAGAGCTCACCCGTAATAATAATGAGCTCAAACGCCTGGCGCTGCTTGGTGTGAAAACCGAGGAGAAGCTGGTTCTTGAGCAGGATCCCGTCATTGTTGTTCCGGAGAAAACTTTTTCGGGAGTTGTCATTAATATCAAAAAGAGAACCCGGAAAATTGAGGAAGAGATTGTCCATGCGAAGTTCTATGAGGATAAAGATCAGAAGATAATCAAATTCACCCAGTCGTGAAGTGTGTTCAGGATGAATTTTGTGTGCATATTTATGTATACATATATACCCCAATGTATATTAATTAGCGCAGATTTTAATTTGACAAAAACAACATGCAGTCATTGTATCGCTGAATAGTGAGGATTCCATGAGTATGCCAGGTTTTGGTGAACTTGTAATCATCTTTCTGATTGTGCTTCTTGTATTCGGAGCAGGTCGGATTCCAAAAATCGCGAAAGATCTCGGCAGCGGGATACGTGAGTTTAAAAAGTCCGTTTCGGGAGACGATTCCGATTCAAACGGTTCGGTGAAATAATCCGCAATGGTCATACTTTCCGGCGCCCATTCTCTTATCGGTAATTATCTTCTGCCTTTACTCAGAAATGATCATCAAGTGTGCGCGTTCGATTCAGAACGCGGTGATATACGTGACAACACTTTTGTTGAACAGCTGTTCAAGGAAGTAAAACCTGATGTATTCATAAACTGTGATGACAATGTGAATCTTGAGGACTGTGAGTATAAGCGTGAAGACGCGTATGTGCTTAACGGTCTTGTTCCCGCACATATCGCTGAGCTTTGCGCCATCCATAAAGTACAGATGATACAGATGAGCAGCGTGTATCTTTTTGACGGGCAGAACGATGCCCCATATCTGGAATCAGATACTCCGCATCCGGCTACCGTATTCGGTGATTCAAAAAGTCTCGCTGAAAAGAAGATCGCGGAATCGGGATGCAAACACCTTATCGTACGACTTCCTCATATTTACGGGAGAGGCGAATCCTTCATTTCTCCTTTCATAGAAAAGATCAAAGACGCGGAGAAGATTCTTCTCCCGGCGGGACAGAAGATCATGCCGACATACGCGATGGATGCGGCGCGTATGATATGTGAGCTCCTTGCGAAAGGAACTGAAGGGATTATTCATTGCGCGAATGAAGGCACCGTAAAGACAAAAGATTTCCTGTATGAGTTCGCTCTTCTTATGGGGAAACGTACCGGAAATAATTATATCGTCAATATTGAAGAATGTGATTCTGAAGAATATCTGGCACCGTATGACATCCCGCTGAACTGTACAATGGATATCTCTCACTTGAAGCAGCTGCTGGGTAGTTCCGTCCGCATGTGGGATGACGCTCTTGAATCATTTGTGGAAGAAGCTTCAGATTATCTTTAGTACCCATAAGTGAATCAAACTCACCGAATATCGTTACATTCCTGACGATCTCAGCGAAACACAACAGTACAGAGGTATACAAAAGCCGCAACGATTGCGGGAAGGTATGACTGCGCGATAAGATAACGCGCGGGGTAGTTGATACGCTTAAAAAACGGAAAGACCGCGAAAAAGAGGAACATGCACGGAAGAATGATAAACTGATACATTCCCGATCTCGCGAGGTAGAACGTTATTGCGAAAAATACGGCGAAGAAAAGAGAGTAGTATGCGGGGTATCCCAGAAGCAGGGGTATTGACGGACGCCCGATAATCATATCATCTTCCGTTGAAACATTTTCCGCCGGAGAGTAAAGCAGGAAAATGAGACAGAACAATCCCCCTGAGATAAAAAGCGCGCGCACGGCTCCGAATCGGCCGAGAAACGCCGCGAATGATGCAAATGAAAACAGAAGGCCGTATATCGCAAGCGCGGGGATTCTGTTTATGTGCGCATAACGTTTTCTGAATAACGCGAGAGCAACCGCGGTTATCGCGATTGATATGACAAGGATCGCGGTGTGAATGGCGAATCCTCTGGAGATGATCGCGGTTATCAGAGCGCACATTGAAAAAATGATCAGAACCACCTGCGATGACATTGAGACGCTTGTTTCTTTCGTAATCTTTGAATATGGAATTTCGTCGATCAGTTTGCAGATAAGAAAAGAAAATGAGAGAGCGCCGAGTGAGATTGCGGTGCGGGCAGGGGTAAGCGGTTCAAGTACGACCGTGATTATTACGAGTGTCAGCGCGCGCGCGGCGAAAAGACTCATCGGTGTCCGTATAACGCGATATATAAAGGGAATAACCGGACTTATGTTTCCCATTCTGATTAGAGTAATTTTTTCCAGCACCGCATCGATAATCCATCTCGGAGTGGACGCGCCCGCGGTAACAAAAAGATTTTTTGAGCCGGAGACGTGTGCCGGTATGAGTTCGTCAGCTGTTTCGATATGAGCGGTCGTAATATTCCGCGCGGTTCCGATTGATGCAAGGCTTCTGGTGTTTGCGGATTTTTTTCCCCCGATGACTATAAGCGAGTCGATTCCGTTCTTGATCGCGTTGATAAGTTCATTCTGTCTGTGGAACGTTGAGTCGCAAATTGTCGGAATGACAACAATTCCCGGTAGAGACTTTTCGGCCTCGGCGCGAATTTCAGAAAAACGATCTTTTTCGAACGTCGTCTGCGAAACAAGCAGATACTTTTCAGCGTGAGGAACGGATTTTATCTCATCCGGTGAATGAATGACGGTGCATCCTGATGTCGCATAACTCTGAAGCGAAATGACTTCCGCGTGGTTCGTGTCGCCGGTAATGATAATATGGAATCCGCCGCGGGCATGTTTTTTGATTATTCCCTGCACACGCGAAACCTTGGGACATGTAAGATTGATCAGCTTTTCACATGCCTGCTTCTTTTTGCGTATATCATTCTCCGTGGTGCCGTGTGTCCGGATTGCGACAGGTCCCGCGAAAACAACCTCATTCGGGATATTAATAAGCCCGCGTTTGCGGAGGGCGAGGGTTGTCTGCGGATTGTGGATAAGATCGCCGTCAATACCGATAGATCTGTAACGGTTGAGACTCTTGGAAATCTTGATGATGGCCGACTGTACCCCGGAACAAAAACCTGATGTTCGAGCTAGTAAAACCTTCATAGCTGTTTATCTCGGCGGCAGTGGCGGTCTGCCCCCGGTAGGTTGAGGTCCCGATCCTGAAGCGGGAACCAGATTAACTGAAGGATTGACGAATGCTCCCTGGACAGAAAGAGAAAGTCGTCCGTTCGCGGGGTTGATAAAGCTTGCGAGCAGCGGTTTGAAATCGGCAAGCATGGCTGAATCGCCGGATATCTCGATGGTAAGCGACATTACCGAGCGGCCTATGACTGGGTCAAACTGTATTGTGCCTCTGATAAGTCCGTTCATGTCCCGTCCCTGTATGACACACTCATTTATCGTCATTGTTCGTGCTCTTACCGATGCACGGCCCCTCGCATTCGTGATTTTCACCGGCGGAATTGAAAATCCCTGGAGTGTAATTCCCTTGATGGCAAGGTCTTTCACGTCAATGGCGAAGTCACCGTCTACAGGAACACCAGAAGAACCGAGAGACAGATTGATGTCTCCCTGTACGTTGCACGACATCTGTGTGTTTTCAGCCTGATACCGGATTGATTCAATCGAATAATCTCCGCTGAGTGTTTTGCCTAGAAGAGAAAAAGTTCCGAGACTGAAGTCAGGGTTCTGCAGCGTGATCTCTCCGCGCTGGAGGGTAACGAGCGTAATGGACTTCGCGCGAAGATCCCTGAACGGAGCGATGGTGATGTCATCGGCCGAGATGCTGTGGAAAGACGCTCCTTCCAGTTTTTTGAGTTCCGACATTATGAAAATATCAAAAGGAAATGTGATCAGAAGAAAAAACAGGAACAATCCGACGGCGGCGATCGTATACTTTTTCGCGTATGGATCCTGTGCGGTTTCGGAGATAATTCTCCTCAGCGCGGCGAATGCGGCCGCTAAAGGCTTTGTGATATATGTTACATTGAGTTGCGGCTTGGTTTTCTTTTTCATATGCTATTTATTCGTAAATGAATCGATTTTAATGACGGAATCATACGCGTCTGTACCCTTGAGTCCTTTGGATATCCGCAGTGATTGTATCCGTACGAGCCCCCCGCTGTTTTCGATGTCAGCGAGAAACTTGATCAGCGGCTGGATCGCTACTCCCTCAATGCGCACTTCAGTGGTAATACGGATATACTTATTCTGTATGTTCTGCTGACTTCTCCGTGTATTGGAGATATTTTTGTCGATATTATTTGTCGTAGCGATTTGCTGTATCACGGTTACGGTATTTTCATTTTTCGCGTCGAGCATTGACAGAAGTTGTGTTTTCTCCTGACGTGTTCTGCGGAATTCATCCGCAAGGCTGTTGATCTTCTGGATGTTCGCGGAGGTCGTACCCTTGTCATCTCCGACACTTCCTATCGATGAAATCACCGGTATAATGATGTAATTTATCAGCACGATCAGCGCGAGTACCGCGAGAACGGCGAGAAGAAGTTTTTCCCTTTTGGTGAGTATACGCATTATCGAACTCCTTTTCCGGAACCCGGTTTTTTAAGTTTGATAACGATCGAGAAATTGACCAGATCGCGCCGCGCCATTGTCGTGCTGGGGGTGACGGACTCGAATTTTTTTGATTCAATGAGTTTGTTTTTGAAAGTATCTATAATAGAGCCGGAACCGCATTCGCCGTCGATCCTCACATTCTCATTATCAATGAGCATCGTCTTGATCTGAAATGACGGATCCGCGCTGAATTGCGCGGTAAGATCGGAAAGAGTCTGAACGACGGTCGGTCCCGGAGGAATAACGTCCGTAAGAGCTTTGAGTTCTTTCTTTTCCGCGGCGACTATCTTCTCCGCATCGCTGACCGGATCAGTTTCTATAGTTCTGTTCTGGAAGAGCTGTTTGAATTGCGTTTCCAGAGTCGCGTGGTATTTCTGCGCGTCAATTGCCTGAAATATAAATGATATCAGAAGATTTGCGATGAGAATGATCATACCCGCGCAGCCGAACGCGATTGCAATACGGTACTTTCCTCTCGCTGACGGGAGATATGACGGTCGAAATTCCCCTTTGAGGAAGTTGATCCTGTCGTTTCGATGCGCGAAATATGAAAGAGCCATCCCAACCGCAATGGGGAATTCAACACGTTCGGTATGAATTCCTGTTTTCTTAGAGAGGATTGAGCCGATACCCGTCAGATGTGATCCTCCGCCGGAGATGAGCATTCGTTGAAATTCAATAGCGCCGAATTCGCGGACAAAAGACTTGATGGTAAGATTTGTCTGTTCGGAAAGTTCTTTGGCGAAGCCCGTTGCGAGAGCGTGAATCGCGCGGAGTTTCGGTTTGGTCAGTCCGTAGTTTTTGTATCCGCCGCGTGTTACCGTCGCGTCAAAATCAGTGAGATCAAGCCTGACTCCCTTGAGCAATGAACGCGCATCATCTTCCGAGATTTTATTGCTGTCTGCAATATCGCTGATGATACTTCCGACTCCGCTTCCGATGCATCTCGTGAAAAGAAGCACATTGTCCCGTATGATGTTTACGATCGTTTTTGAGTATCCGATGTCCAGCACAAGAACATTCTCGTCATCGTTATAGGCGAAATAAGAGTAGCACTCGAACAGGGCGTTTGATTCCAGACCGACATGAACAGGATGAATTCCGCTGTTTTCGAGGAATAACGAAAATTCTGATATGGTGTCCGTATGAGTCGCCGCGACAAGAACACGTCCTGTTTCAACATTGTCCGGGCCGAGAAACTGGAAGTCCATGTCAAGGTCTTCAATTTTAAACGGGATTCCTTCCTGTGCCTCAAATGGAATGACTTCCGCTATGCGCGCTTTGTCGGTGAAGGGAAACTCAATATGACGGATAATCGCCTTTTCTAATGGAAGATTAACAAGGGGATTTGCGTTTTTTATGCTCTGTCTGGAAAGGAGCTTTTCAATAGCGCGGGTCTGCGCTTCCGCCGTTTCACCGGATGAAAGATCAACACTTTCTTCAATTAGATCAGTGATGTGATAATCACGAAGTCCCCGTTTCGCAAGAACAAGTTTGACTGAAGAACTTCCTATATCAATTGCCGCAATAGAGTCGAACACCTGAAAACTCCGTTTACCTGATACCGTAATAATAAAAACGCTTTGTCGTTCTGTTGTACGCCGTGTTGATCGTCACTGACGTTCCCCTGAATGTTCCTGTCGCGCGGATCGTATAAATCTGTGATGATACGCACAACGTTTCGTTCAGAATGGGTTTGTTTTCTTCTTTATCGACGATGAGATCCTGGACTTCAGATACGGCCGTAAAAGGCTTGGTCATTCGTCTGCGGATCAACGTCGCCACTTTATCAGGGGTCATGGTGTCTGTCAACGCAGATATGACGCGGAACGGAGCTGTATTGATGTTGATTTTATTGAGATCAGAGGTGTATGAGTTTTCTCCGTACGCACGTATATATTCAGGGAGCGCACGGCTTTTTTCGGGTCCGATACGGCGTTCGTTCACGGGAATTTCATCTTTTTTATCATCGGATTTACCGGAACTGTTAAGATCGGGAAGAGTGAGGTACATATTATTGTCGACGATATCGGCTTCTTTCCCCGCATTCCCTCCGCCCATACCGTAATAGATTTCCGGAGTCATATAACGGATCATGAGAAGCTCTTCGATGCTGTCGAGCGACATGTTTTTAGCGCGATAGGGGCGGGGTAGAGTTGAGTAATAATCGAATGTTTCCGCGCCGTCAGAAAGAGGATTGTCATTGATATCGATCCAGTCATGAATTGAGTCGGGGATTTCTGATGTGAATCCCATATTCCGGAAAAACTGGAGGAGGATTTTATAATAGGTGGTTTTCTCCACGAATTCATTCGCGACGATGCTCGCGTTGATCTTTGACTGCTCGTCTCTCACCTCAATTTTGAGAGTGCCGTCTTCAAACGGAATGGAAGGAAAGTCGATGGCCCAGATATCATCGTAGCAGTCAATTGCGGCATTAGTATTTCTCCCGGGGATCACGGATCCGGTTTTACCGGTCTTGTCTACATCAAGGAGGAAGGTTCCGAGCGTAATACCGATTGTGGCGATTTCGACAGCCTGAGCTTCGTCACGGAAGCGGGACATGTATCCGATGTTCGTCCGGGCGGAAATAAAAAAGTGACCGGATACGGTGATAAGAAGAGAGCTTACAATAAGAACGATGATAAGTACGTATCCGTTCTTACTGAATATAAACCCGAAGATGCCGGTTCGTTCCAGTTCAAGACGCCTGTTGTTCTGAATCGCGGATATTTTTTGAAATAGCTTTATCATTGGGATTTTCCCGTGTTCATTACGGGAATCGCAATGAAAGAAAACTCTTCATCATTTCCCCGGAAGTTTTTTACCCGGAGAGTGATCCTCATCGCGCGCGGGAACTGTCCATCCTGCCAGCGTACATCCCACTGGGTATCCGTGGTGCATTCAGCGGTAAGATCAACGACATTTTCGAGTACGAGTGATTCGAATGAAGTCACCTCATCCGGTTTCGACGCGTCTTCATCGCTTTTCGTTTCATAAAGATTTTTATCTTCCCTCATCAGAAAATAGAGTCCGGGGAACTTCGGGTCGGATCGGAGGAAATATTTAACGGTCTTGATATCGGTTTCATGACTTTCGGAAGACACATCGCCGCGGATTACCCTGCCGTGAGGGTTGATCGTCTGAAATGAAAATGACGCGAGGTGCGCACCTGTCATGCGGTTTTCGACATGAAATTTTACAAACTTGTTATCAGGATTTATATACATGCCGGTGATGTCCCGGTTGATACGTCGTATCGCTATATTGATATTCTCGTGGAACTCGGCGACACCGGTAAGGTCGCGTACCGTTTTGATGATTGCGTGATGAGCCGAATAGATCATGATCATGATGATGGAGCTTACCGCGAGCGCGACAAGAAGCTCAATAATCGAGAAACCTTCTCGAGAAGATAATGGCGCGGTGATCTTTTTCATAATGAGAAATTCACCGTGAATATGGAATATTTCTTCTCACGTCTGTTGTCCTGCCACTGGACGGTTATTGTCGTAATTGTGGCGGGAATCCCCATGAGTAGCGGGTTTTCATAACGTTCGGTGACGCGGGAGAATGTGAATCCCTGATATTCCTTTACGTCTTCGTGCGTCAGGTCTGTACCGCGATTACCGTTAAGACGGTATTCATTGAGTTTTGATTTGGCGATGATTATCGCGCGGGTCAGGTTCGCGTTCTGCGATATCGCCAGTGTCCCCGCGGATACGCCGGAATATACGGAAAGGACGACTATTGACGCGATTGTCACCGCGATAAGAACTTCGATAAGCGCGAATGCGCGGATATTGTTCAATTTATAGAACATTGCCGCTCCTGACATCATCGAATGAGACATGTTCGGGAACGACACGCGGTTCCTTTCTGAGTTTGTAGATGATCACGGAGAATCGTTCATCACCGGCGGTGACATGCACTATCGCATCGTCTGAGTAACCTTCCGGGTTGAACGGAATCAACACCGTTCCTGATTGTATTATCTGACCGGTCGAGAGAATCACTTCGTTAATTCTGAATGATCCCGGGAATGTGACCGATTTGAGCATATGACTTTTTGAATCGGCAAGGGTTCCGTCCTTTCCATAGGCAAGAACCGACACGCCGTTTTCCCTGGCCAGCACGTCCTGATCCGGTGATTTCATGGGAGGCGCTTCACAGTGTATGGCGAGATAGCATTCTTCCCCGCGCAGAAAGGCGTTGTCATACGTGCGGACGATGAGTGACGTGAGAATATTCAGATTTCCCCGTCCTCCGCTGAGCGCATTGCTTATGCGCGGAACGACCGCGATTGCCATCACCGACATGATCGCCACAACCACGAGGAGTTCCATAAGCGTAAATCCGCCCCGGTCAACCATGATCGATGTCGGACTCACGGATGTTTCCGGAATGGATTTCCTGTGACGCATTTTTCCGGACACGATATCGCCGGAAGATATTTTCTCCTCCGGTGATATCGTGTGTATCGGACTGCGCACCAAGGTGCGTCTATGTCGATTCGGTATTAGGGTGAACATGGATGATCCGGAAACTATTTGTCGTTGTTCGAAATATCCGCGTTATACTTTTCTCCGCCTTCTTTCCCGTCGGCGCCTAAACTTTTGATCACATAGTCTTCGCCATTGTCTCCGGGGCATTTGTATTCGTATTCATGTCCCCAGGGATCTTTTGGGAGACTCTTGAGGTAACCGCCTTCTTTGTAATTCGCAGGAGCGGGATCGCTGGAAGGTTTCTCGACGAGAGCCAGAAGACCCTGTTCTGTTGTCGGATAACTATAGTTATCCGTTTTATACAGATCAAGCGTAAGTGAAATACTGCTGATGCCTTCTTTTGCTTTGGATACTCGTGCTTTATCGGGAAGATCCATGATTTTCGGTACAATAAGAACCGCGAGTACGCTTATAATCGCGATTACAATCATAAGTTCAATCAGGTTGTACCCGGCCCGATCGCTGATTATACCGGTAATTCTTTTTCGCATGTCTTTGACTAGTTTTCTCATTATTAACTCCTGTACGTGTTTTAGTTGAATATCCGCATAAAAACGCGGTGGATCATTCTTGTAATGAAACATCTAAAACCGGTTTGTTTCAATATATATAGTGTTATGAGAACGCTCAATCAATCATTGTCAAGATATTTCATGTACTGGAATTCCTCTGCCTCGGGGTAAAGGGATGAAAGCCGTGTGTGCGGGCAATTATTCACAAATCTGATTTTGTACTGTTTGGCTCGGTATTTTACCGGGGACTGCGTAGCCGAACGTGGTCAGGATTTAAATAAAGTGAAAATGTGTTGACAAAAAATATATATTGCGTGTACGTTAACGCAACAAAGGAAACGCGATGTCGTCTATCAAGGATGTCGCCGAGAAGGCGAAAGTTTCGATTGGAACGGTGGACAGGGTTGTACACAATCGTGGGCGCGTTTCAAAGAAAACTCAGGAAAAGGTCAAAAAGGTTATAGAGGAGCTTAAATACAAGCCCAATCTATATGCCAGAAACCTTTCCCTTTCACGTTCGTACTCATTCGCGGTTCTCATGCCGCATCCGGAACAGGATAGCGGATATTGGGAAAACGCGGTGAAGGGTGTTCAGAACGCGGTATCCATGCTGAAGCCGTATCATGTGAAGGCGAAATGTTATCATTTTGACAGGTATTCGGAAGAGTCGTTTCAGGAGGCATGTCAGAAGATCATACAGGCCGATCATGACGGAATACTTCTGGCTCCCGTAATGGGGAAATCTATCCGTGAGTTTGTCAGAGATATCCCGAAGAATACGCCGTATGTGCTGTTCAATGCGAATGTGCCGGATATTAATGCGGTATCATTTATTGGTCAGGATTCATATCAAAGCGGAGCCGTATGCGGCAGACTGATGAGTATGATGATGAAAGATCCCATGTCAAGCGCGGTGATTCTTGCCGTATATGACGATTATCATATTATGGAAAGAGCGGACGGGTTTAAGCACTATTTTGAAAGTGAAGATTCTTCACGTATGATCAGAATGTATTCGATGCACCGTAATAGCGGTAAAGAATCATTCTTCGATTTGATCGATCAGATAATCGGTGAGAATGAGGGGATCGGCGGCATTTTCGTGACCAATGCGTCAACGCACTTTGTCGCTGAGTATTTGAAGGAAAAGATGCCCAAACGGACAATCCGGCTTATCGGGTATGATCTTGTAGAAAAGAATGTTCAGTATCTGAAGGACGGGCTGATTGATGTTCTTATCAGCCAGAAGTCGGAAGCTCAGGGGTATCAGGGGATTTACGCTCTTTACCGTGAAGTTGTTCTTCAGCAGCCATGTGAGCGGAATATTCTCATGCCGATTGATATTGTGATTAAAGAGAACCTTGTGTATTATTCGTAATCCGCAGATTGCGCGGAACGATTTTTTTGTTAGTTTTGCGTTAACGATAACGCAAAGAAAGGAAGGGGAATGTGAGTACGGAACGATATGTGATAGGTGTGGACTATGGAACTGACTCGGTCAGATCGGTAATCGTTGATACCGCTGACGGGAGAGAGGTATCACATTCAGTTTTTAATTATCCCCGTTGGGAAAAAGGATTGTATTGCGTACCATCGCAAAACCAGTTCCGCCAGCATCCTGCTGATTATATTGAAGGACTCGAACACAGCATCGTTGATGCCATCGCCAAGGCTCCGGGCGGATGCGCGGGAAAAATATGCGGAATCGCCGTGGATACCACAGGATCGACACTGGTTCCCGTGGATGAAAAGGGAATACCTCTTTCTCTTTTAAAAGGATTCGAGGAGAACCCGAACGCGATGTTTCTTTTATGGAAAGATCACACCTCAGTCGAAGAAGCGAGGGATATCAATAACCACGCGCGCACCTGGGGTGGAACGGATTTTACGAAATATGTAGGCGGAATCTATTCATCAGAATGGTTCTGGGCGAAGATGCTGCATGTGCTGCGGGTCGATAAATCAGTAAGAGGCGCGGCGTTTTCATGGGTTGAGCACTGTGACTGGATGACAGGCCTTCTGACCGGCATTACCGATCCTCTCCGGATGAAGAGAAGCAGATGCGCGGCGGGACATAAAGCGATGTGGCACACTTCCTTCGGGGGTCTGCCTTCTGAAGAGTTTTTGTCATCACTCGATCCGCTGCTCAAAGGAATAAGAGCGCGCCTTTTCAATGATACATTTACGAGTGATATCAGCGCCGGGACATTGTGTACGGAGTGGGCCGCACGTCTCGGTCTCAGCGATAAAGTGGTAGTCGGTGTCGGTGCGTTCGATGCGCACATGGGCGCGGTCGGAGCGCAGATTGAGCCGTACTATCTGAGCAAGGTGATGGGAACGTCAACCTGCGATATGTTAGTCGCTCCCGCATCCGAGATCGGAGATAAGGTTATACGGGGGATCTGCGGTCAGGTTGACGGATCGGTTATTCCCGGTATGCTCGGTATGGAAGCGGGTCAGTCCGCGTTCGGTGATGTGTATGCGTGGTTCAGAAAAGTGTTGATGTGGCCTGTAATGCAGATTGCTCCCGGCATCAAGGGTCTTGATGAATCCGCGCGGAAGATGATCACCGAAGAGTTGTCATCCTCGATTCTGAAGTCGCTCGAACGTGAAGCGGCGCAAATTCCTGTCGGAGAATCCGGAGAGATCGCTCTCGACTGGTTCAACGGAAGAAGAACACCCGACGCTGATCAATCGCTCACCGGTCTTATTGCCGGCCTCAATCTGGGAAGTGATGCGCCGAGGCTGTATCGCGCACTTGTGGAATCAACCGCATTCGGCGCCAAGAAAATCGTCGACCGGTTTGAGTCTGAGGGAATCCCGATCAAAGGTGTAATTGCACTCGGCGGTGTCGCGAAAAAATCTCCGTTTGTCATGCAGACGGTATCTGATGTATTTAATAAAAAAATCAAGGTTGCCCGTTCGGAGCAGGCCTGTGCGCTGGGTGCGGCGATGTTTGCGGCGGTAGCTGCCGGAGTATTTCCGTCAGTATCGGAAGCGCAGGCCGCTATGGGTAACGGATTTGAACATGAATATACTCCCAACAGCGCAAATTCCGCACTGTATATGAAAAATTATAATCGTTATTCGAAACTCTCTGCGTTCTTTGAAAAAGAACGGGTGGAGGAATAGATCATGGGTCAATTTGATGATCTGAAAAAAAGAGCATGGCGCTGCAATATGGAGCTTCCACAGAGAGGCCTCGTAGTGTATACTTTCGGCAATGTGAGCGCCATTGACAGAGAACGGAATGTTTTCGCGATTAAACCAAGCGGAGTGCCGTATGAAGATCTCGGTCCTGATGATATGGTTGTTGTCGATCTGGAAAACCGTGTGGTGGAAGGATCGATGAGGTATTCATCAGACACGAAAACACATGCGGTGTTGTACAGAAATTTTCCGTCGATCGGGGGTGTAGTTCATACTCATGCACCGTACAGTGTCGCATGGGCGCAGGCTGTACGTTCCATACCGATCTACGGAACCACACATGCGGATCACCTTGCGGGAGATGTTCCCTGCACTGATATAATGTCGGATTCTATGATCCAGGGCGACTACGAGGAAGAAACCGGTACGCAGATCCTCCATGCGTTCAGGGATATCTCCTACGAGGTGATTGAGATGGTGCTTGTCGCGTGCCACGGCCCGTTCACATGGGGGCAGACCCCGGAAAAGGCGGTATACAACAGCGTCGTGCTTGAGGAACTCGCGAAGATGGCAATGTTCACCGAGTCGATAAATCCCGAAGCGCAACGGCTGAAGAAATCGCTTATCGAAAAGCATTACATGCGTAAACACGGAAAAGATTCATATTACGGACAAAAGAAGTGAGGTGTGAGATGAAAAATATTCCAGAAGTGAAACTCGGAATAGTAGCAGTGAGCCGGGATTGTTTCCCGATCGAACTTTCCAGATCGAGAAGGGACGCGGTTGTCGCGGCGTGTAAAGGAACAAAAGTCGAAATCAGTCAGATTGATGTCATTGTGGAAAGCGAGACAGACGCGATGTCCGCGCTTGCAGAGATTGAAAAAAAGGGGATAAACGCGCTTGTTGTCTATCTCGGTAATTTCGGACCTGAGGGCCCGACGACGATTATGATACAGAAATTCGCAGGACCCGTGATGATTCTCGGCGCCGCGGAGGAAACGGGATCTAATCTAGTCGGCGGAAGAGGTGACGCGTATTGCGGTATGCTGAATGCGTCGTACAGCGTGGGACTGCGCAAGCTTACTCCGTATATACCGGAATACCCGATCGGTATTCCAACTGAAGTTGCTAAAATGATCGGTGAATTCGTGCCGGTTGCGCGTATTCTTCTCGGTCTTGCAAAGCTCAAAATCTTTTCTTTCGGTCCCCGTCCGCAGGACTTTCTTGCGTGTAACGCGCCGATCAAACCGCTGTTTGATATCGGTGTTGAGATTATGGAAAACAGCGAACTTGATCTTTATGATATTTACATGTCCGCAAAAGGCAATCCGCGCATAGCTGAAGTAGCCGCTGATATGGCGAAAGAACTCGGTAAAGGAAATACCTATCCTGATTTGCTTAACAAGCTCGCCCAGTATGAGGTGGCTTTAACCGATTTTATGGACAAAAATATGGGTGCTTCCGTGCATGGAATATTCGCGAACAAATGCTGGCCTTCATTCGAGAAGTACTTCGGCTTTGTTCCATGTTATGTGAATTCACGGCTCGCGTCCAGAGGCATTCCTGTGTCCTGCGAAGTTGACATATACGGCGCGTTAAGCGAATATATGGCCACATGTGCGACTGAGCTTCCCGCGACTCTTCTTGATATCAACAACTCCGTACCAGGAGACATGTATGCTCAGGCGGGTAAAGTTGCAGGGGGGTACAGCTTAACGGATCTTTTTATGGGATTCCACTGCGGTAATACCGCATCTTCATGCATGGCGAACCCTGTGATGAAATATCAGCTTATCATGCATCGTCTTCAGGAAGCGGGAAAGGAGCCGGATGTCACACGCGGAACGCTTGAAGGAGCTATAAGGCCGGGAGAAGTGACTATTTTCCGTCTTCAGTCAACAGCTGACGCGAATTTGCGCGCATATGTGGCGAACGGCGAAATTCTTAATATTGATCCGAAGTCATTCGGAAGTATCGCGGTGTTCGCGATTAAGGAAATGGGACGTTTTTACAGACATGTCCTGATTGAGAAACGGTATCCTCATCATGCGGCAATCGCGTTCGCCCACTCGGGAAAAGCATTGTTTACCGCATGCTCAATGCTCGGTGTCAGGGACGTGTCGTTTAACCGCCCGGCTCAGATGCTCTATGAAAGTGAAAATCCTTTTATATAGTAACACAAGGAGTAAGTGAAAGAACCTGATGTTGTCGTATTGTTTGCCGCGCGGGGTTTAGCATATCATTCAAATGAACCTTGTGCGCGGTATGAGAATCAAACGTGGGTATATTCAGGATGTTGAGTCCTGAGAATATATTACAATTAATTTCAGGAGGAGAGGGTATGAAGAGTCTCAAAAGGTTCCTTTTAATGGTTCTTGCCGTGACAGTACTGTCCGGGTTTGGAGCTTGTTCAAAGTCAGGTGACAGCGGATTGATTAAGGTTGGTATAATCAACAACCCGCCGTCTGAATCTGGATACCGCGCTGCGAATGTGGCAGACTTCCAGAAAGTTTTCTCAAAAGAAAACGGTTATGACGTTTCAACGTTCTACAGCCTCAAGAATGATGAGCAGCTGAATGCAGCGAATCAGTTTATCACCAACAAGGTTGATTTTATCCTTCTCTCTGCAGCCGCTACAGATGGTTGGGATTCGGTTCTCAAGAGTGCAAAGGAAGCCGGTATCAAAGTGTTTCTCTTTGACCGTATGTTGAATGCTGACCCGAATCTTTATGAAGCTGCTGTTGTTTCCGACATGGCAAACCAGGGAAAGACTGCTGTTAACTGGCTGGTGGCTCAGAAGCTTAAAGAGTATAAAGTCATTCACATTCAGGGCGCTATGGGAAGCGATGCACAGATCGGTCGTACCGCTGCATTGAACGCTCAGTTCAAATCAGGTAAAATGAAGAAAGTTGTTCAGCAGACTGCGACGTGGGATGAAGCTGAAGCGAAAAAAATCGTGGAATCTGTAATCAACTCCAAGCAGAAATTCAACGTTATCTATGCTGAAAATGACGGTATGGCAAAAGGTGCGGTTGCTGCACTTGACGCTGCTGGCATCAAGCACGGCGTTGACAAGGATGTTGTTGTAATGGGTTTCGACTGCAACAAATGGGCGCTCAGAGAACTCCTTGCAAAGAACTGGAACTATGACGGTCAGTGCAGTCCTTTCCAGGCAAAAGTTATCGATGAGATGATCAAGAAAGTGAAAGCAGGCGAGAAGCTTCCTGCGAAGAAAGTCATCTCTGAAGAAAAAGGTTTTGATGCTCGTACTATGACAAAAGAAGACATCGATACCTATGGTCTCGGAGACTAAGCAAAGACGCATCAGGAATACATTTTGATGTTCTTTTGCGGGCGATAAGTTTGTTATAAGTCCAGTGTTTTCATTGTCGAGCGAACGTGTGATGAGGAGAAATTTATTTTTTCACTTCTGCGAGAGCGAGGACAACAATCGGTAGATACCGTTTATTGGTCTGTCAATGCAAAACACTGGATTTTATAACCGCCCTCCATGAGTGGAGTTGACTTCGATGCGGTATTTAAGGGTTCTTTTTGTGATTGTGTGAAGATGAAATGATCTGGTTGTTTTCACGCTTTCACTGAAATAACCGTTACTTCCGGATGATAAGGGCAGTTTTGAAAATGAATGAGCAGGAAGGAGCATGCGCGTTGTGCACCCCTTGCTGTGCGCTGTTTCCGTGGAAGTTTCCAATGAATAAAGGTGGTTCAATGAAAAACGAAATCGTTTTATCAATGCGTGGAATCTGCAAAACCTTCCCGGGTGTACGCGCTTTGTACAATGTGGATTTCAGTCTGTACAAAGGGGAAATTCATGCTCTGATGGGTGAAAACGGAGCGGGCAAGTCAACGTTAGTCAAGGTATTGACTGGTGTACACCCGAAAGATTCAGGGCATATCAGCATCGCGGGAATTGACAGGGAAATTACGATAAAATCACCTCAAGAGTCGCAGAATCTGGGCATCAGCACGGTGTATCAGGAGATCACTCTTTGTCCGAATCTCACCGTCGCTGAAAATATGTTTATCGGGCGGGGTAAATACCGTTTCATTAATTGGAGATCAAGGGAAAAGAAGGCAGCTGATATTCTTGCCAAACTTAATATTCCGACGAGTCCGACCCGGCAACTCGGTACGTGTTCCCTTGCAGTACAGCAGATGGTTGCCATAGCCCGGGCCGTTGATATGGATTGCAAAGTGCTGATTCTGGATGAGCCGACTTCATCGCTGGATGAACAAGAAGTTGCGTTGCTGTTCACTCTTATGCGGGAATTGAAATCCCGGGGTGTCGGTATTATTTTTATAACGCACTTTCTCGAGCAGGTATATGAAGTATGCGACAGGATAACTGTGTTACGCAACGGCGAGCTGATCGGCGCATATGAAGTGAAAGATCTGCCGCGTCTGCAGCTCATTTCAAAGATGATGGGAAAAGAGTTTGATGATATTTCCGAATTACAGCATCGGAAAAAAACACAATTCGAGCAGGGCGACTCTCCGGTATATGAGGCATCGGGTTTATCCAGCGCCGAGGGCACGAAGCCGTTTGATTTCAGAATCAATAAGGGTGAAGTGAACGGGTTCACCGGACTACTCGGTTCTGGTCGCAGTGAAAGCGTACGTGCGATATTCGGTGCGGACCGGATTACCGGGGGCTCAGTGAGAATAAACGGAAAATCCGTAAAGATATCAAAACCAAGAGATGCGATGAAATACGGCATTGGGTATCTGCCCGAAGACAGGAAGCAGGACGGTATCATTGATGAATTGTCCGTACGAGATAATATCATTCTCGCTCTTCAGGTAATGAAAGGCTTTTTCCGACCTTTTTCCAGAACTGAGGCGGAAGCATTTGCGGACAAGTATGTCAAGATGCTGGGGATAAAAACCGCTTCGACTGATACGCCTATAAAATCGCTTTCCGGAGGTAATCAGCAAAAGGCGATACTCGCCCGCTGGTTGCTCACCAACCCGCAGTATCTGATCCTGGATGAACCGACACGCGGTATTGACGTCGGCACAAAGGTTGAAATACAGAAGCTTGTTCTGAAGCTTGCTGAAGATGGTGTCAGCGTCACGTTCATTTCATCCGAAATTGAGGAGATGCTTACCACCTGTTCGCGGCTCATCGTTATGCGTGATCGCAAGATAGTGGGCGAATTGAAGGGTGACGATCTGACGCAATCGAAAATCATGCACACGATAGCAGGGGAGGCGGTTCACAATGCGTAAGTTTTTACATGCAATATCAAGGTCGCAACTGGCCATACCTTTATTTGCGCTGTTTCTGGTTATCATATTCAATGCTATCAGGGATATAGATTTCTTCTCCGTAAGTGTCATTACGAACAATTACGGGAACACGGTTCTATCGGGAAATATCATCAGTATTCTGAACGGCGCATCTGAACTTGCGATCCTGGCAATTGCCATGACGCTGGTGACAGCGGCAACGAAAGGTCAGGATATAAGCGTCGGTGCGCTGGCGGCAATCGCGGGCAGCGTTTTCGTTCTCGTGCTTCGCGGGAATGAGATCACCATACCTCTTATTGTTTCCGCCTTTCTGGCGGCATGCATTGTCGCGATTCTTTTCGCGTTATTCACTGGAGCATTGGTCGCATTATTCAATATTCAGCCGATGATCGCTTCACTCGTATTGTTCACGGCTGGACGTCCGATTGCATACTGGATAAACGGAGGGGCAACACCCACGGTTGAAAGTCCGTTGTTGACGTATCTCGGTAGTTTTATACCGCATATTCCCGTTCCCACTCCCATACTTATCGTTATTGTATTCGGGTTGCTGGTTTCGTTTGCACTGCGATTTACCAATCTCGGTTTATATACGCAGGCAGTCGGCATAAAGGAAAAAGCCGCTCGTTTGAACGGGATCAATCCTGTGCATATGAAATTGCTCACATTTATTATCCTCGGAATATGCGTCAGCATAGCCGGTGCCATCAACGTCTCCAGAATCGGGCTTATCAACCATGAAACCATTCTCATCGATATTGAAATGGATGCGATTCTTGCGGTTGCAATCGGCGGAAATGCGCTCTCCGGCGGAAAATTCAAATTGGCCGGATCGGTGATTGGGGCATATATTATCCAGGCGTTGACGATCACGTTATACGCCATGAAGGTTTCTTCGACGGCGGTAAAATCATATAAGGCAGTCGTTATTATTGCTATTGTCGTTATAGGGTCGCCGGTTGTCCGGAAATATGCCGTTCAACTGCGTGACAGAATTTCAAAAAAACCGATAAAATGCACGGAGAATAATTGATATGACCGGTATACATTTCGGAGATTCATTTTTCGGGTTGTTCAAAAAGAAATTCAAGGAGCCTGTTTCAAGCACCACGTTGCTCCTTACCATAACGATCGTCGCATTTGTCGTGATGTATCTGCTTGCCATGATTATCTGGGGCGGCGGGTTCCTGAATGCACAGCAGTTTGCTGATATTTTCAATAACAATGCGTATCTGATTGTGATCTCCTGCGGATTGACCGTGGTTATGATTGCCGCCGGTATTGATATTTCCGTGGGAGGGATGGTCGCACTGGTAACCATGACCTGTGTGGTGTTTCTGGAAGATTACAGCGGCAGTGTCCTCGGTTCGATTTGTTTGGCATTGAGCATAGGCCTGGCTATCGGCGTGATACAGGGTTATCTGATCGCATATCTTGAGATACAGCCCTTCATCGTCACATTGGGAGGGATGTTCTTCACAAAGGGAATGACCACCATTGTCAGCGCCGCTCCGCGCACCGTAACGAGCGAAGCGTTTCTTGCGCTCAAGGATTTTCGTTTTGTTATTCCCGGGATCGGAACGTACGGAAAAGCCGGAAATTTTATTCCTTTGAGAGTTGAGCCGGGCGTGATAATCGCGTTGGCTATTGTCGTGCTCATATGGATTATCACGAAATGGACACGATTCGGACGCGACCTTTATGCGGTGGGTGGTAACAGTCAGAGCGCGTTGATGCTCGGTGTCAATGTCAAGAGAACAAGTTTCTTTTCCTATGTGCTTTGCGGATTATTGGCCGGTATAGCCGGGTATATCTATCTGCTGCATACCGGAGCGGGAAACGCTTCCAATGCGACTGCCGCGGAAATCCAGGCGATTGCATCCGCCATCATCGGCGGGACGTTGTTGTCGGGAGGTGTCGGCAGCATAGTCGGCACACTTTTCGGTGTGCTCTCCTTAAAAACGATCAGTAATATTGTCATTGCATCGGGACTCAGGGAGCCCTATTGGCAGAGCATCACCACCGGCCTCATGTTATGTTTTTTCATTCTGCTTCAGAGTGTCATTTTGACGTTTCGTAAAAGGAAAGGCGAGTGCTCATAGATAGTGCCTGCATATAGATTACAGCAGACGCTGCTTTTGGGACAGCGGACAAGCGAAGCTTGAATTATTAGATAACACCACGGGCGTGAGCCCGTGGTGTTATACTTCATACATGTTCCCGGATAAAATTAAAATGATATCAAATGACAGAATTGATTCCGCGATAATGTTAGGCGGGAAGAAATGCTCCTGCGGGATTATTCATGACCGCTGTGTTGATAGAATATTCAGAGGCAATGGTGTTGCTGACGACATCTCGGAAGTCATAAGTCCGGTAATGCGGAACGGTAATGTCCATCTTGTCTCCGATGTGAACACCCGCTTCGCGGCGGGAGAATACATTGAAAAGATTCTGAATAAATCGGGTTTTGTCACGAAGAAAACGGTGTTTGATGATTTATCACTTGTGCCGGACGAGAGGGCGATAGTCCGGCTTCTGACTGAAATAGACGAATCCGCGGATATTGTCATCGCGGTAGGTTCCGGCACTATCAATGATCTCTGCAGATATGTTTCATTCCGGTTGCGTATTCCATATTGTATTGTCGCTACCGCGCCGTCAATGGACGGATACACATCATCGGTATCACCTCTGATAATCGAAAAACGGAAAGTCACATTTCCGGCGGTGTCGCCATATGCGGTCTTCGCTGATTACGGGATTATGTTAAACGCTCCGGATCGGCTGATCCGCGCGGGATTCGGCGATATAATTGGGAAGATGACTTCTCTTGCCGATTGGAGACTCTCCGGAGAAAAAACTGGCGAGCACTTCTGTGAAGAGATTGCGGGTCTGGTCGGAAAGTCTATTGATCTCTGTGTATCGAATGCGGACGGTATTTCCATGAGAAATGAATGCGCGGTTGAAAAGTTGACCGAAGCGCTGATTCTTTCGGGTCTCGCGATGGGGCTTGAGGGAAACTCAAGACCCGCATCAGGATCGGAACATCATATGGCGCATTATTGGGAGATGGACGCGCTGTCGAGGGGAGAAGAACATCCTTTGCACGGTGAGTCAGTAGGTGCGGCTACGGTGGTTATAGCGGAAATGTATCATCTATCTGCGGAGTATCAATCTATCACGGTTCCGCATCCCGACAAGGTACGTTCGATTCTCGCCGATGCAGGATGTGTCTATGAACCAGCGGCTCTCGGAATTTCACGTGATCTCTTTCGTGAAAGCGTGATGAACGCAATGACCGTACGTCCGAGGTACACGATCTTTCATCTGCTGAAGGAAAAGGGTAAGCTGGAGCAATACCGCGATCATCTGACTTCTGTTTTATATTGAAGATGATTGAAACAATCCGTCCGTTTATTATTAATTAATAAGTTATACGTATAGTCATGGTCGATGTGATAATAATGGTTTTCCGAATCGTGATTAAAACGGTAATATGAACGGTTGAAGCGAAATCGCAAATTGATTCTCTTCGGGGTTGAAGATGAACGGTGATTACGATTTGGGTATAGGGTAACTGTTATTGACAAAATAACAATACTATACATGTGTTGATATATGAGGGTGATTCTACATATTGATATGGACGCGTTTTTCGCCGCCGTTGAACAGGTGGACAATCCTGATTATCGCGGAAAGCCGGTAATTGTAGGAGCGGATCCTAAAGGCGGCTTGGGGCGGGGTGTTGTGTCCACATCGTCGTATGAAGCACGTAGATTCGGTGTACGGTCAGCAATGCCCATTTCCAAAGCGTATGAGAAATGTCCGCATGGTATTTATGTCATACCCCGCATGTGGCGTTATATTGAGATATCAAACAAAGTATATGAGATTTTTTCCCGCTATTCCCCTTCCGTTGAAGATGTGGGAATCGACGAAGCGTTTCTCGATTGTACCGGATGCGAACGTCTATTGGGGACTCCCCGGGAAATAGCTGAAAAAATTAAAGCGGATATTTTCAGAGAAACATCTCTTACCGCTTCTGTGGGAATCGCGTCAAATAAATCGATTGCGAAGATAGCTTCAGACATGAATAAACCCGACGGAATCACTGAGTGCCCCATGGGAAAAGAACGTGAGTTTCTCGCGCCGCTTCCGATCGGTAAGCTGTGGGGTGCGGGTAAAAAAACTGTTGAATGGTTTGAGTCCGCGGGAATCAGAAAAATCGGGGATCTGGCACGGCTCGATCCATCGCTCGCGGAAAAGCTTCTTGGAAAATCGGGACTGCATCTATGGAGTCTCGCGCTGGGCATCGATTCGCGTCCGGTAATACCGGGATCTCACGAACGGAAATCGATCAGCGAGGAACATACGTTCGAGCATGACACGGATGATGAATCAGTTATATCGTCGGTGATCCTGCTGATGTCAGATCGTGTCACCGCACGGCTTCGCGCTGAATCAATGAGTGCGCGCACTGTGAATATGAAAATACGACTAACCGGTTTCGAGACTTATACTCGTAGTATAACTCTTGCTGAGCCTTTCTGTGATATGGCGACAATGAAGAATCAAAGTCTCGATCTTTTCAACGCGTTTGAGCGGAATAACAGGAATATCCGTCTCATTGGAATCGGGGTATCAAATCTGACATCCCGTGTATGCGAAGAGGAGCAGGGAGTTCTTTTTCCTCCCAAAGAGACGAAAAACGCAAAGGGAGAGCAGCTTCTTGATGACCTGAAAAATCGGTATGGAAAAAAAATTTCACGGGGTTCTCTTCTGCGTATCAGGGAAGATTTTGATCGCGATTGATCGGTTTTCTGTTAAACGCAATTGCCGAGCGTGTACGTGAAATATAACGATGCGCTGTCCATCGGGTAGACAGAAATGTTTCTTTTGCAAATTGGGCGGTTCCTTTCTCGGTTGAATGATACAGAATATGCAGTTTTTCCTTCGCGCGCGTAATGGCTACGTAAAATAATCGCCGTTCCTCTTCGATTTCAGATAACTCGGACGGGAAGATGCCGTCTTCAACTCCGAGCAGTATTACCGTGTCATACTCAAGACCTTTTGATCCGTGTATAGTGAGCAGTTCGACGCCGGATAGTTTGTTGTTGCCGGCTTGTGATGCGTATTTCCTGAGAATTTCTCCCTGATAATTGTTTCTGAAGAGAACCGCGATCGAACGCCCGTCAATAATGCTGTTGTCTATGATATCAAGTACCTGTGAGTTCTGTGCGCTCTCCGAGTGATATGGATGCCACGTAATGGTACCGCCTGTACCCGCGGCTGAGATAATTTTTTTGCGTATGCGATTTCTGTTACGGGAAATACACAAAGATGCGAGGTCAACAATCTCCCGTCGTGAACGGTAGTTCCGTGTCAGCATGAAAACGGACGCAGACGGAAAATACTTTCTGAACCTCACTATGTAGTTTATATCCGCGGAGCGGAATCCGTAAATACTTTGCGCATCATCTCCCGTAGCGCAGATATTACCGTTCACACCCGTTATACGTGTAAAGAAGTGAAACAGATTCTCTGAAATATCCTGATACTCATCCACGAAAATATATTTGAAACGTTTCCGCACGGTATTTCTGACGGTCTCATCTGAGTCAATGAGATCCGACGCAGCCGAAATCATATCATCATAATCAATAAGGTTCCGCTTTTGTTTGACGGCGAGTATCTTTTGCTGAATGGACAAGAAAGGGGCGACAAGTTCATCCGGAATTTTCGAGAGGATATTTTGTCTATGCGCATTGTCGAGAGCCAGGATTGAAATCACGCAGTCAAGGGGTACGCCGAGGAAAGATTCTTTCATTTCCGAGAAAATCATTCTTATGAGAGATTCTCGTTCGCGTTCACCGAGCGCATGATACTTATGTATTGTATCGGCTGTGCGCGCCGAGAATTCCGTAAGGATAGAAAGAGCGACAGAGTGAAATGTTCCCGCAATGATACGGCTGTCACCGCAGCGTTCCTTTATTTCCTGCGCCGCCCGGGTGCTGAAGGTCATGACAAGACACTCATCCGCAGTACATAAACCTTCGTTGATTGTGTTCCTTATGCGTGACACAATTGTCCTGGTTTTTCCGCTTCCCGCGCCGGCGAGGATGAGAACCGCACCGGATGAAGGTGCCGCGGCCATTTTCTGTTCGTAACTGTTCATTGTTGGTCTCCGTAATCAATACGGATAATTGAGAGAAAAAATAAAAAAAACCGCTCCGGAGAGCGGTTTTTTAAGAACATTCGTGTAAACAGGTTATTAGCTGATGAAAAGCATTTCCCAGTATTTCGGGAGAGGCCACATCTGGTCGTCGACGATCTTTTCAAGATCATCGGCATATCCGCGGATCTCAACCATTTTAGCTTTAACATTTTTGCAATAGAACTCAGAAACCGCCTGTTCGTCATGAGACGAATTGGCTTTGTTTTTGAGTGTGATGAGTTCATCAGCCGCTTTGGAGAGCGAGGAGATGAGCGCACAGATTTTCTTGAGAAGTTCCTTCTGTATCGTGATATCGGGAGAAGAACCGAGAACTTTTTCAGTTGCTTCAATTGATTTCGCGATACGACCCTGATATTCAAGACCGGCGGGGATGATATTGTTGAGGATCATTCCGTAAAGAGTGAGTGCCTCAATTTCCATCTCCTTGATATAGCGTTCAACAAAGATGTTGTAGCGCGACACGACTTCAACTTCAGAGAGAATTCCGTACTTCGCGAAAAGCTTCTTCGATTTATCGTCGGCGAGAACCTTGATGGCTTCCGGCGTTGTCTTGTAATTCGGGAGTCCTCTTTTTGCTGCTTCGTCTTCCCATTCTTTTGTATAACCGTTGTCGTTGAAAAGAACCTTCTTGCTGTCCTTGAGGACTTCTTTGATCACTTCGAACGCGGTTTTCTTGATGTCGCCGCCTTTCTTTTCGAGAGCATCCGCGACGAAGTCAATCGATTCAGTTATGATCAGATTGAGCACTGTAGACGGCCATGATATTGACTGGCTTGATCCGACAGCGCGGAATTCAAATTTGTTTCCGGTAAACGCGAACGGCGATGTACGGTTACGGTCGGTATTGTCCTTGAGAAGCAGAGGAAGAGTTGATACACCGAAGTCGATGAATTCTTTGTCTGTTTCGCTGGTAATAGCGCCTTTCTCAATGTCTGACATGATCTTGAAAAGCTGATCGCCGAGGAAAATTGAAAGTATCGCAGGAGGCGCTTCATTCGCACCGAGACGGTGATCGTTACCCGCAAATGCCACTGTTGAACGGAGCAGATCCGCATGGATATAAACCGCACGGATTACCGCCGTAAGGAAAAGAAGGAACTGCACGTTCTGATTCGGTGTGTTTCCGGGATTGAGAAGGTTGTTGCCGTCATCGTCAGAAAGTGACCAGTTGAGGTGTTTTCCTGAACCATTGACTTCCGCAAATGGCTTTTCATGAAGAAGAGCCGCAAGATTGTGTTCACGGGCGGTGCGGCGAAGTGTTTCCATCACAAGATGGTTGTGGTCGACCGCAATATTCGCTTCCTCGAAAACCGGAGCGATTTCGAACTGGCTGGGAGCAACTTCATTGTGACGGGTTTTTGCCGGAACGCCGAGACGGAAGAGTTCTTCTTCAACATCAGCCATGAAAGAAATTACGCGGTCTTTGATAGGTCCGAAGTACTGGTCTTCAAGCTGCTGTCCTTTCGCGGGAGCCGAACCTATAAGGGTTCTGTTCGCGAGAACAAGATCCTGACGTTTGTAGTAGTAGTCTTTGTCGATAAGAAAATATTCCTGCTCAGGTCCGATCGTCGCAATGACTTTCTTGACCGTTTTGTTGCCGAGAATGTTGAGAAGACGTTTTGAGCTTTTATCAATCGCTTTGATTGAACGGAGAAGGGGAGTTTTGCTGTCGAGTACTTCACCGGTGTAAGAGATAAACGCTGTAGGAATGCAGAGCGTTACGCAGTTTCCGTTACGGATGACGAACGCGGGGCTTGTAAGATCCCATGCGGTATATCCGCGCGCTTCGAAAGTCGCACGAAGTCCGCCGGACGGGAAGCTTGATGCATCGGGTTCGCCCTGCATGAGCTGTTTGCCGGAGAAACGTTCAATAGATTCGCCTGTATCAACCGGATCAGCGAATGAGTCATGTTTTTCCGCGGTTGTTCCTGTAAGGGGCTGGAACCAGTGGCAATAATGGGTTGCACCCTTCTCAATTGACCACTCTTTCATCGCGTGAGCGACAGCGTTAGCAGTGTCGAGATCGAGTTTTTCACCCTCATTGATGATTTTCTTGAGTTTTTTGAATACATCGCCCGGAAGCTTTGCCTTCATTACCTTGATGCTGAATGTATCCTCTCCGTAATAGGAAGATACCATTCGTGTTTTCAGGGTTGTTTTTGCGGGTTCACGCTCCGCAGCGAAAATTTTTCTGAGATTCTTTTTCATATATTGAACTCCTTATTATTTCAGGATCCTGTACAGGGTAAAATTGAAGGATTCTTTGTCAACGTCTAATGTACTGAAAAGGACATGATCATTATTAATTTACAATCCCGTAATATTGGGGACAAAATATGGAAGGAGAGGGGGAATGAGCGCATTTCCCCTCTCCTTGTGAATCAGCCTATGGCTGAATTGCCCTTTTCACCGGTTCTGATTCTGATGCAATCCTTCAGATCCAGCACAAAAATCTTGCCGTCACCGACAGCACTTTCCCGTGATCCTTTAATGATTGCATTTATTGTCTTCTCTACGAATTCCTCATTTACCGCGATTTCAAGCTTTACCTTTCTGAGAAGGTTGTCAACTTCTTTGACGCCGCGATATACTTCAGTGACCCCTTGCTGACGGCCGCATCCGAGAACTTCAGTGATTGTCATCAAATGCACATCTTCTTTCAAAAGCTCTTTCTTTACGTCCTCAAGTTTATGCGGACGGATTACTGCTATTATGTACTTCATGATTATCTCCTTACTCCATCAGCGTGTAGCCGGCTTCATGATGCTGCGTCAGATCAAGGCCGATATTTTCTTCCTGTTTCGAAACTCTCATACCGATGATCTTGTGGATCACAAAGTAGAGAATTGCGGTACCGATTCCGGAGTAACAAATTGTCACGAGAACCGCTTTGGTCTGTATCCAGACCTGCATTGGGTTTCCGTCAATGAGTCCGCTTCCGGCAGGGTTAATCGCTTTTACCGCGAATATACCTGTAGCGATTGCGCCCCAGATTCCGCACATTCCGTGAATACCGAACACGTCGAGCGCGTCATCGTATCCGAAGAAGGGTTTAACTTTTGTAACAAATATGAATCCGATGATGCTCGCTCCCGCACCGATCGCTATCGACGCCATGGGAGAAACAAATCCGGCTGCGGGAGTGATCGCGACGAGACCCGCGACTATCGCGGTAATGATACCAAGTACCGTGGGAACCTTGTTGAAAACCACATCAAGGATCATCCACATCGCTCCGGCCGCGCATGCCGCGATTGCGGTTGTTACAAACGCGTTGACCGCGATTCCGTTAGCCGCAAGAGCTGATCCTGAATTGAATCCGAACCACCCGAACCAGAGAAACGTCGCTCCGAAAAGCGCGAACGGAAGATTGTGCGGAGCTTTCGGGAACGTCGAGCCATTGCGTTTACCGAGAAGAATGGCAAGCACGAGCGCCGCGATTCCGGCGTTGACATGAATCACTGTACCGCCTGCGAAGTCAAGCGCGCCGTTTTTAGCGAGCCATCCGCCGTTACCCCATACCCAATGCGCAACAGGATTGTATATGAATACTGCCCAGAGTGCGATAAAAATAAGAAATCCTTTAAACTTGATGCGTTCCGCGAAGGCTCCCACTATAAGTGCGGGGGTGATAATCGCGAACATCATCTGAAATGCCATGAACAGGAGGTGCGGAATTGTTGTTCCGTAGAAACTGTCGGGAGCCGATCCGATTCCACGGAGGAATGCCCATTCGAGTCCCCCTATGATCCCGCCCTTGTCAGGACCAAACGCCATTGAATAACCGAATACCGCCCACATAAGCCCCACCACGCACATGATTGCGAGACAGTGCATCATTGTAGACAGCACATTTTTTTTACGCACAAGCCCGCCATAGAAAAACGCGAGAGCCGGCGTCATCATGAGGACGAGGGCTGTTGATATCAATACCCACGCCACATCCGCAAACACAATCTTTTCCACATTCCCTCCTCAGATCATTATACATTAATAGAACAAGATGCGCGTATCATTTACATATGATATGCAATCGTCCGCATGTAGAATTTATTATATGATAATATCATATAATGATTATGCAAAGGAACATTAATGTAGACTTTGCGTCAAATAAATCGATGTTAAATGACACTCGATTTCAGTCAATTTAACACCGTCGTAATAATGCATAGTTCATTGACAAAAAACATGTTTCAGAATTGTTATGATGTAACATGGTTGTAATAAACGGGTAAGAGATGAACAAACAACAGGTTTTGGAATTACTGAAAAGTGAAGGACTTTCTCCGAATAAAATGTTCGGACAGAATTTTCTTATTAATAAGGATATCACATCGCGTATTGTAAAAGCGGCTGAAGTCACCGCGGATGATCACGTGCTTGAGATCGGCCCCGGACTTGGCGAGCTCACTGAAGTGATTCTCGCGGAAGGTTGTTCACTGATGTCTGTTGAAATAGACGCGGGTCTATTCAGGGTGGTATCTAAACGGTTCGCGGACAACAGCATGTTCACCGTGATGCATTCCGATTTTCTGAAAACGGACAATCTGGGTTCTTTCAATAAGGTCGTTGCCAATCTTCCGTATAATTGCGCGTCTGAAATTCTTTTCAACTGTGCTGAAAAATATAATCCGGATCTCATGTGCATAATGATACAAAAGGAGATGGCGGAGAGGATCGTGTCTTCGCCGGGAGAGAGTTCGTATGGCGCAATGACAGTAATGCTGTCGTATCTTTATTCTTCGAAAATAGCTTTCAACGTTCCGCCGTCTTCATTTTTTCCGATGCCGGATATCACGTCGTCCGTGATTGTTATGAGAAAACATCAAGCGGATAATCTTTCGGAGACTGAGAGATCATTATTCGGAAAAATCGTCAAGGGCGCTTTCTGGGGCAGAAGAAAAACCATGGTGAAAGCATGTTCAATGTCACCTCATGTAACAATTGACAAGAGGATACTCCTTGACGCGATCCGTTCAATTGGACTCAATGACAGCATCAGGGGAGAGAGTCTTTCCACTGAACAATTCATCGCAATTACGCGATTCATAATATCCTCACAGGGTTCACATGACAGATCACAAAATTGAAGAGATACTTCTACGGGTTGAAAAACCGGCACGATATGCGGGCGGTGAGCTTTTCGCCGTGGTTAAAAAAGAAGCCGATATACGGATTGCGCTTTCCTATCCGGATCTGTATGAGATCGGCATGGCGAATCATGGAGTTAAGATTCTTTATGACGTCGCAAACGGTGTTGATGGTGTAGCGTGTGAACGCGTATTTGCCGCATACCCTGATTTCCGTACGGAAATCGAGAATGCGGGAATTAAGCTGTTTACTCTGGAAACCAGAACACCTCTTTCTGAATGTGATTGCGTCGCGTTTAATCTTTCCCATGAGCTTTTGTATACGAATGTACTTCAGATTCTTGATCTTGGAGGGATTCCTCTCCGGTCAGCGGATAGAAGTGAAAATGATCCGATAGTCATCGCGGGAGGAGAGGCGGTGTCAAATCCGGCGCCGATGTCTCCGTTTATTGATGTATTTTTCGCGGGGGAAGGAGAGGAAGGATTCGCTGAAATAGCCGCAACGCTTCGTACATCAAAAAAGAAATCACATACCCGTGAAAAAACCATACAGGAACTTTTGTTAATCGAAGGAGTTTTCCGGTACGGTCTGTCAACGAAAGCGGTGAGACGGGTGTATCGAGGTGTACTCAAAGACCCAGTACGTCCTGTCATGCCCTCAATGAGGATTTCGCAGGATCGCGCGTTGATCGAAGTTATGCGGGGATGTTTCAATCTCTGCAAATTCTGTCATGCGGGATATTACAATCTGCCGTGCCGTCAGTACAGCGTGGCTGACGCCGCGGCTCGGGCGCGAGAGGTTATCAAAAACACCGGGTATAATGAAATAACATTCCTGTCTTTGTCTATCAGTGATTACCGCGATATCATTCCGCTGCTCAATGAGACTCTTCCTGAATTCAATGAGAAGGGAATTTCGGTGTCTCTGCCGTCACTCAAGGTTGACATGAGAACGCTGCCGATAATCGAGATTACATCCGATGTGAGGAAGTCATCAATCACTTTCGCGATCGAGGCCGCGTCGGATGAGATACGCTCCGCGATCCACAAGAAGATATCAATTGATGAGCTCATGACGATAATCGGCCGCGTATTCGCCGGGAAATGGGATATGATCAAACTGTATTTCATGATAGGTCTTCCCGGATTTCGCGAACATGATGAGGCCGAAGCTATTGTGGATCTTCTGCGCAAGATCGATGATGTGGGTATGCGCAGGAAGAAAATCAACGCGACCATATCGCCGTTCATTCCGAAGCCGCATACGCCGTTAGAGAGAGTGGAGATGGCGGATGAAGCGTATATCCGGAATACGGTTACACGTATAAAAACTGGACTTCCCCGCCGTATCGCGGTCAAGAATCACTCGATTGACGGTTCCATGCTTGAAGGACTTCTCGCGAGAGGTGATGTCTCGGTCGCTGATATGATCGAGAAAGCGTATCGTAACGGAGCTGTTCTTGATTCGTGGGACGAGCATGTGCGATATGATTTGTGGAAGTCCGCGTCAGTTGATACTCTGGGTGATTATTCCCGTTACTATCAGGCGAGAGACAAGGACAGTCCTCTGCCGTGGGATATCCTTTCCACCGGATACGACAAGATCGCGCGTGTAATGGAAACACGTGTCGCTGAGGATAAATCATCTGATGTTCCGTATAAAGAAGAACTCAATGCCGCGAAAATTTCTGAAGGATATGAGAAGTTCAAGAAACGCTTTGATGTGAAGAAAAGATATCGTATAATATTTGAGAAAAGGGGCCGTGCGAAATATATTTCGCATCTTGATTTCATAGAGTGTCTTAAAAGAGGACTTCGTATTCTTGATGCGCCAGTATCTTATACGCAGGGATTCAACAAGCATGAGCGCATCGCCGCCGGTTATCCGATTCCGCTTGGGATTGAAAGCAGCGCCGAGATTATCGATGTTGACATGTTTGACGAGTTTGTATTAAGCAATGACTCTGACCAGTCGAAGCTTTTTCCTGAGGGAATTCGCATTATCAGTGTTGAGGAAATTACCGATACCGCGTCCATTATGAGTATAACAGCCGCAGTACGGTTTGCGATGTATGCGGATGATGAATACTGTGATACAATAGCTGAGAAATACGGAACGGGTATTATCTTCAATAAGAGAATGAAAGACGGAAAGGTGAAGCAGATACCGTCTGAAGAAGCGATACTGGCGTTTTCAAAAAATGACGGAGCAGTTGAGTTCACTCTTCCCTCATCCGGAGGAGTGCGTATTGATTCACTGATCGCACAGCTTTCGGATGTTACGGATGTGATGACGAAATTCAGAATAGAGAAAACAGGTCAGATGCGTAAAACAGATTCGGGGTATACCCTGATAGAATAAGGGCGGTTTGATAAACTATGTTTTTAAACCCACCCTTGTGAGTAAACAGAGCATTTTGGGAATTGATCAAAGCATTTGTACGTGATATGTCGCAAAATGCTTTAACGAAATAATTGCTTTTTTTACTTTTTGGATAAGGACAAAAGCAATTATTAAAAGTGCACATAGTCTTGAATAGTTCAGATAGAAAGAAATCCGGGATTAAACCCGGATTTCTTTTTTGTATTCTGCGTTGAAAGACACTTAGCCGATTGCGTCTTTACCGGTTTCACCGGTACGTACGCGGATGCATTCTTCAATCGGAACGATGAATATTTTTCCATCACCGATAGCACCGGTACGGGCACCTTTGATGATAGCGTCGACTGCTTTCTTTACGAACGCGTCATTGACGCCGATCTCTATACGGACTTTGTCCAACAGATTGACTTCGGCTATACTGCCTCGGTAGTTCTCTGTATAACCGCCCTGTGTCCCGCAGCCGATTGCGTTTGTTACGGTCATTTTACCGACTCCCGCCTCAGTAAGAGCGTTTTTCACATCGGTAAGAACTTCAGGCTGAATAATCGCAATAACAAGTTTCATTAAAAACCTCCCCTTATTTTGTCAGGAATGTCTGGAAGTCAGGGTATGCCTTGATTCCATGTTCGCCGAGATCAAGACCTTGAATTTCTTCACGTTTGCTGACCCGGATTCCAATGATTTTCTTAATAGCAAACCATACTATAAGCGACGCGGTGAACGTAAATGCTCCGACAGCCGCTACGCCTATAAGCTGATTGATGAGCAAAGAAACGCCGCCTCCGTTGAAAAGACCGTTTCCTGTAGCGGTTCCGGTAATACCGTCTTTTGCCCAAAGTCCCACGGCGATAGTTCCGAAGATACCGTTTACAAGATGCACGGAAAGCGCACCGACGGGATCATCAATTTTGCGTTTGTCGAAGAAAAATACCGCAAATACCACCAGTACACCGGCGATTGATCCGATGACTGCAGCAGCCGGTACGGATACAAATGCGCAGGGAGCTGTAATTGCGACAAGACCCGCGAGTGCGCCGTTTAGGATCATTGAAAGATCAGGTTTCTTCTGTAAGAACCATGATGTGAGTGTCGATGTAAGAATCGCAAAGACAGCCGATGTGTTGGTTGTAAATGCTATGTGACCGATCGCTGAACCGTCACCGACTCCCATTGTTGATCCGGGGTTGAATCCGAACCATCCGAACCAGAGAATAAATACGCCGAGTGTCGCAAAACCCATGTTGTGGCCGAAAATAGGGCTTACACTTCCGTCAGCGCGGTATTTGCCTGTACGGGCGCCGAGAACAAGAATACCTGCGAGTGCCGCCCATCCGCCGACTGAGTGAACTACGGTAGAGCCCGCGAAATCCCAGAATCCGCCTTTAAGACCCGCAAGCCAGCCGCCGCCCCATATCCAATGTCCGGTAATAGGGTAGAGAACCGCGACGAGAACAAAACTGAATATTATGAATGAGTGAAATTTGATTCGCTCCGCGACAGCTCCTGAAACGATTGTCGCAGCGGTGCCGGCGAATACGAGCTGAAAAAAGAATTTTGCGCTTAGAGGAACACCTGTCCAGCTTAACGCACTGTACGCTCCTTTATACGCCTCTCCCGTAAGGGGACTTGTATCTGCTCCGGTAAGGGCGAATACTCCTTCCAATCCCAGGAATCCGGTTCCATTTCCGAACATCAGGCCGAAACCTACAATGTAAAATGAAACAGAAGCGATTGCGAATACGATGAAGTTTTTCGCGAGAATATTAACGGAGTTTTTAGATCTTGTGAGACCTGTTTCCACCATCGCAAATCCGAGATTCATAAAAAACACAAGAAACGCGGTGAAAAGAACCCACACCGTGTCAATGCCGACTTTCATTGTGTCAACCGGTGATGGGTCGCCTGCAAAGAGCACTCCCGTCGTGCCTATCAGCAGGGCAAGAACAATAAAACCTGTTAAACCTTTTCGAGTCATGAGGACCTCCTTAAATATAAACATGCAGATAATATAAATGTGTGTTTAATTCAGTCAAGAAATTGAGTCAGCAATCACCTCTATTCCGCATAATTTAACGTTGGTGAAATGATTGAGATGTGCCATTGTTACGGTAATGTAAAATTCAAATTTGAACGTTACAGTCTCGTTAAATGATCAGAGAATTGAATTGTATTTACAAGGTGTGGTTTCATCGTCCGATTGGTTTATTGTCTCTTCAGTCCGTTGACAGAACTAAGCCTTCTATTTGAGAGTATACTTTGCAATCACGTGAAAGTATATCAATTAATGGTGCGTTGGATAGTAATCTCAAAATACAATATTGATGAATATGCAATAGGTCAAACAGATGTAATAAAACGGACGTAATCATCCGCCGAAATCGCATATTGGTGAATGATTAATGACGATTATTTGTAAGAAGACATCTTGAAAGTGTTTGAACTGTTGTGCGCAGTGTGTGGTTATAGTACATATTATCTGTACCGGTATGGAGATATTGTTCTCTATCATTGACAATCGTAGAAACCTGCTTGGTTTACCGGAAAAAGGAGACTTATCTGTATGTTATTAACGGTTAATACCCAAATTCAGCGTTTTGTGATACGGGCAATGATTCTTCTCTGTATTGTCGCAGGGTCGGCTTTATTTAATTTGGAATGTTCCGGTGATACAGGTGAGACTAAATCGGTGAAATCACTGGATGGCAGAATAAAATGTAATGTTGTGTGGAACGGTGTTCTTTCATTTGAAATAATCAACGACGGTAAGCGTGTGTCATTGGTTGATAACGTCCGGCTTGAAACGCCGCATCGTATGTATCCGGATGCACATTCACGGATGAAATATGACCCGGTGATGAAACAGGAAAGCAGAGTGATTCCCGTAATAGCGGTTAAGCGATCGCGGATTCATGATAGGTACAACCTGCTGAAATTATTTTTTGGACATGATTGTGCGGTTGAAGTCCGTGTATATAATACCGGAATCGCGTACAGGTTTGTTATTGAGGGGGGCGGGCGCACAATTATTGAAAATGAATGTTGCGATATTACGTTTGATTCCACCCCTGATGTGATATGCCAGATGGAACCTTCCTTCATCAGCTCGAAAGAGAGCATATATACGAAACAGCGATTATCTGAAATTGATTCCGCGATACTGATACCTGTTCCCGCTCTTGCAAAAACTGAAACAGGGGAATCTGTTATTATTGCTGAATCCGATCGCAGAGATTATCCGGGACTGTGGTTGAGAAAAGAATCTTCGAAGACATTGTCCGCCGTATTCCCCTGCGTGGTAAAATCAGGTGAAAACCCGTCTGAAAAGAAAAAGATTAAACGGGAAACGTACCTCGCGGAAACAGATTTGAATCGTGCGTTCCCATGGCGGATTTTTTCTGTGCATACAAACGACAAGGCAATCCTTGATGATCAAACTGTAGAGATATTATCACCGAAAAACGGCAATGATGATAACTCATGGATAAAGCCGGGAAAAGCGGCATGGGATTGGTGGAATCCGCATAACATAACCGGTGTTGGCTTTAAAACGGGATTCAATACCGAGACATACAAATACTATATCGACTTCGCGTCACGTTATAAAATACAGTATATAGTTATGGACGAAGGGTGGTCTGAAAAGAACCGCATAGATCGTCCCGTGAAATCCATTGATATCAAAGAGCTTGTTGAATACGCACACGGAAAAGGGATCGGGATTATCCTTTGGTGCCGATGGCAGGACGTTAATCGTAATCCCGAGAATACGATGAGAATGTTCAAGTCATGGGGAATTAAGGGGATCAAAATTGATTTTCTTGACCGCGATGACCAGGGAATGACGCGTTTTTGCTGGAGTATCGCTGAAGCGGCGTACAGGAATCATATTCTGGTCGACTTTCATGGTTCAGCCTATCCCGCCGGCATTGCCCGGAGCTTTCCCAATGTTCTGACAAGTGAGGGTGTAAAGGGTCTTGAGCATAATAAATTGTCGGATCAATGCACTCCTGACAATGATGTGTATATCCCGTTTCTGAGAATGTTCGCAGGCCCCGTTGATTATACTCCCGGTTCAATGCGGAACAGCGGTAAGGATGATTTCCGGATAGTATATAATGATCCGTCATCAATTGGAACGAGAGTGCATCAGATGGCCATGTATACGGTTCTCGAAAGTCCTTTTTCGATGATGGCTGACAGTCCTTCACGGTATATGAAAGATGAAACCTGTACGCGGTTTATCGCGGGTGTTCCGGTGACATGGGATGAAAGCGTTGTCCTTGACGCGAAGATGGGTGAGTATGTATGCATCGCGAGAAAAAAGGGTGATGTGTGGTATATAGGCGTGATTACAAACGGGAAACGAACCGATATCGCCGTTGATCTTTCATTTCTTGAAAGAGCTGGTGTGTATCATGCGGAGATATTTGCGGATGGAGTGAATGCGCCGCGGAACGCTGAAGATTATCTGCATGAACGTACTCTGGTGGACAGTAAAACGAAAATTAAAATCCGCTGCGCTCCCGGCGGAGGATGGACGTGCCGCATCAGCAAGTGATCACATTCCGGTTAATGATATCGATATGTGTCATTTAACGCGAGTTGTCCGTGATGAACAGATGCATTATCCGAAGACTGTCAAAAAAGATTAATTTATATAACATACCTTTGTAATGCCGCGTGTATGAAACCGTAAATGGATGTATCCGTTTTCCGCGGGACTGAAGTATTTTAGAATGGATTATTGCGTATAATGCACGTCACGCCGTAGAATGCTATGTTTGAGCTGCTCCGCGATAGATTTTTTACTTTTCCAATAAAACTGAAATAATTTCCTGCGTAGCTCAAACTGAAATGCGTTAAATATTTCACAAAATGCTCTATGCCTGACAAGTTTACTTCTTCCAGGGAAGGTCCCTTGAATCAGTGTGCGGTGGAATTGTGATGTTATACTTCAAGTGTGTATCTTTACGTGAAATACATCTTCCGTATATGAATGTACGCGGAAAATAATGAATGAACCGCTGTTGCGTCAGGCGAAAACGATTGAGCGGAAACCATCTGGTTGCAGCGAAAGCGTGACGGCGCGTACTAGCGCCGGTTCGCTATAAAAAAACCGCCCCGGATCGGAGCGGTTTTTTAAATTCAGTTAACTGCTGAATGTTAATCGTAGCTTTCGTCGCCGAAATGTGTGACGAGCGGTTCGTCCATCAGCCAGCGGAGCGTGTTGCGGAGTTTCATCGACTGGATGAAGAGATCATGCACAGGCTCGCGGTCGTCGGGATGCATGGGGCTCTTCCAATAGAAAGAAAGCCATTCCTGATTTCCGTACAGGCCGGCACGCTGGGCGAGATCGAAGAAGAGAACAAGGTCGAGCGCGATAGGCGCCGCAAGAATCGAGTCGCGGCAGAGGAAGTCGATCTTGATCTGCATCTTGTAATCAAGCCATCCGGAGATGTCGATGTTGTCCCATCCTTCCTTGTTGTCGCCGCGGGGAGGATAGTAGTTGATGCGGACCACGTGGCAGTAGTCTTTATAAAGTTCAGGATATTCTTCCGGCTGAAAAATCGAATCAAGCACGGAGAGTTTGCTCTTTTCTTTAGTCTTGAAATTCTCGGGATCATCGAGCACTTCGCCGTCACGGTTTCCGAGGATGTTCGTTGAATACCATCCGTCAACACCGATCATGCGCGCCTTGAATCCGGGAGCGAGAATAGTTTTCATAAGGGTCTGGCCGGATTTGAAATCCTTTCCGCCGATAGGAGCCTTGTTCTGATTCGCGAGATCCTGAAGCGCGGGAGCGTCAAGACAGAGGTTAGGCGCGCCGTTTGCAAACGCGATTCCGAGCTTGAGCGCCGCATATGCGTAGATCATGCTCGGAGCGATCGCGGGATGACTTTCTTTGAGAGCTTTTTCAAAATTCGCGAGAGTATCGTGAACGCCGGGAACAACTTCCTGATAGATCTCGGTACTCGCGCACCATATCATCACAATGCGGTTGAGATTCTTTTCTTTTTTGAATGTATTGATGTCATCCATTATCAGTTGAGCCAGATCCCATTTTGAGGGAGCTTCCTTGATCCAGGTGCCGTCAAGTTTCTTCGCGTACTCACGGAAGAAGACCGCTTTCCATGGTTTGATGGCGCTCATCTCGTCTTTGACTTTTTCGATATCATCGCGTGAAAGAACCTGCGCTTTTGACGCAGCTTCGTATGCGCTGTCAGGGAACACGTCCCATCCGGCGAATTCGATATCTTCCAGTTTAGCGAGCGGAACAAAATCCTTGATTTTGACAAACGTATTGCCGGTTCCTTCTTTATCCTTGAGCTTGATTTTTCCCATCTGGGTAACGGAGCCTTTGGGAATACTCAGCCCCTTGCGGCAGAGAAAAACTCCCGCCATAAGAGTCGTGCTCACTGCGCCGATTCCGGGAATTACAATGCCGAGTTTTCCTTCAGCATTTTTGATGTTGGGATTCTTACTTAGGTTCACTGTTAAGCTCCTTGGTGAGTATAAAATGGGCTTAACTGATTTTAGAGGGTTTCCCCGCAAGAAACCAGAGTGTATAAGCCGATTTCTTTATAAGCGCTTTCGTGTAATCAAGATACTATCATAGGTTATATTGCAGGAGTCAAGAAAAATTAACCTTCATTTTGCGGCGTCTACATGTGCCGAATAACATCTAACGAAACGGACGGTTATTTGAAAAACAGGTAATTCAATGCGGGCTGACCGTCTTCCAGTGCGTAAACAATTTTATTACAGTGTAAGCCGTTAAGTTGAATGTCATTAACGATTTATAACCAAAATAGACAATCTATCTCCAATAAAATGAATATCGGTTTGAGGAATATTCCTGTCTGATACAGACACGTAGTATCGTCGGATTTGTGCGTACATCAATGATGATCCGCCTGCGGTCGCCGTCCGGTGGTTAACGATTAAGTAGTAAAGAATCTTTGGAGGAATTCATGCTGGGACTGGGGGATTTCTGGATAGTTTCCGCGTATCTCTTGTGCATCGCAAGCGCGCTTGCGTGTGTCATCTACGGACTCATCAACTGGAACAAGGGCGGGGATAATGAGTCCCGTGAAGTTGAGGAGGAGAAGAAGTGGGAGAAAGAGGAAATAGAAATTGAGGATAAGCTGTAGGGGGACGCGATGCTCGCAACAATCATTATAACTATTATTTACCTGTTCATTCTGGTCTTCCTCGGCTTCTGGGGTTACCGGCAGACAAAAAATTCTCAGGACTATCTTGTCGGCGGACGACAGATTCATCCTCTGGTCATGGCTCTTTCATACGGGTCGACATTCATCAGTACATCCGCGATTATCGGGTTCGGCGGAGCTGCCGGACAGCTGGGGATGGGGCTTTTATGGCTGACATTCCTCAATATATTCGTCGGGATTTTCGTCGCGTTTATAATTTTCGGAAAGCGGACGAGAAAGATAGGGCATAACGTTGACGCGCATACATTTCCTGAACTTCTCGGAGTACGGTATCAATCGAAATTCCTTCAGGGATTCGCGGGATTTATAATATTTCTTTTTATGCCCATCTATGCCGCCGCGGTGATCAAGGGCGGAGTTGAGTTTATACAGACGTACTTCGGAATATCATATGAAGTGGGACTTCTGTTCTTTGTCATTATTGTCGCGATGTATGTGTGGATGGGGGGGATGAAAGCGGTAATGTATACCGACGCGTTCCAGGCGCTCATTATGTTCGCCGGGATGGCGTTTCTGCTGATATACGCGTATGCGGGACTCGGAGGAGTAATTGAATCTCACAGCAAGCTGACCGCGTTAGTTGATAATCCGTCAGTGAAGGAGCAGACCGCGAAACTCATGGCGGGGGGATTCCAGGGATGGACTTCGATGCCGAAGGGAGATTCTCCGATCTGGTGGTCGCTCGTATCGACGATTGTTATGGGAGTGGGGATCGGGGTTCTCGCTCAGCCGCAGCTTGTGGTGAGATTCATGACTGTACGATCCAACCGCGAGCTCAACCGCGCGGTGCTTTCGGGCGGTGTATTTATTCTGATGATGACGGGTGTCGCGTTTGTCGTCGGTGCGCTTTCAAACGTATATTTCTTTGAAAAGACCGGAAAAATCGCATTAGCCGCCGCGGGCGGTACCGACAAGATAATTCCCGAATTTATAAAGAATCAGGTTCCGTCATGGTTCGGAGGTGTGTTTCTTCTTGTACTCCTCGCCGCGGCGATGTCGACATTGAGCTCACAGTTCCATACGATGGGAACCGCGGTAGGCCGTGACATCTATGAGAAGTCATTAAACAGAAAAGGGAACACGATTTTGATTACGCGCGTCGGAATGCTTTTTACGATTGTTCTGAGCACGATGCTTGCGTATCTGGCGGTCAAACTTGATATGAGTATGGCGATTATCGCCACGGGAACCGCGCTGTTTTTCGGCCTGTGCGCCGCGTCTTTTCTGCCCGCGTATATCGGTGCGCTCTATTTCAGGACACTACCGCGAGCGGCTGCCGTATCAGGAATGATCGCCGGATTTGTGATGAGTTCTTTCTGGATATTTTTTATTCACGCGAAGGAATCGTCCAGTCTTCAGATATGTAATCTTCTGTTCGGCGTGCCGTCGCTTGTGAAAGGAACCGCGTTTGACAAGCTTTCGATAGTTGATCCGATTTTCGTGGCTCTGCCTGTGTCAATATGTGTGACACTTGTTGTCTGGGGAGTGTTTGCGCTCAAGAAAAAGACTGATGTCGATCAGGAGCATGTGTCCCGTTGTTTTAACGGAATACGCTGAGTTATCACCTGTAAGCCTATTTATTCAAGATTCTTCTATAGTAATCAATGACGGAGAGTGTAATATTCCGTCATTGATTACTCTTCAAATTACCGTCCCACTGGTTGCAAATCTGCTTGTAATTAATTATTTATCGCGGGCGAATGGTATTTCTTCAGACAGAGATGATTGTTCTTCCGCGCACGTCCGTGTCGGACGATCCCCGCGCCGGAGATCGGTCGTCTCATGAATTAATCAAAGGAGTTTTTTCTATGGCTCATCCTATTATTCAGGTGGAAGAGAAGGTCGGACTTCTCCGGGGTTTCCCTCTGTCTTTGCAGCACCTTTTCGCCATGTTCGGCGCATCGATCCTTGTTCCGTCACTGTTCGGTATTGATCCCGCAATTGTTCTCTTAATGAACGGTATCGGTACACTTATTTATCTTGTGATCTGCAAGGGAAAAGCCCCCGCGTTTCTGGGCTCAAGCTTCGCGTTCCTCGCTCCGGTCGGCTTTCTTATCGGGGTTGATAAGAATCTTACAAATTATACTCATGCGCTCGGTGGCTTTATCGCGGCCGGTCTCGTGTTTGTCATCGTCGCGGTTATAATCGGAATCTTCGGTTCAGCATGGATTAAAATAGTGCTGCCTCCCGCAACGATGGGTCCTATCGTCGCGTTGATAGGACTTGAGCTTGCGAGTACCGCGGCGGGAATGGCGGGGATCATACCCAATGACGGACTATATGACAGAAATTCCGTTATTGTATCGATGGTGACTCTCGCTGTCGCGGTTTTCGGTTCTATTCTATTCAGAAAATTTTTCGCGGTGATTCCGATTCTGATAGCGATTATGGTTGGATATGTTCTTTCGCTTTTACTCGGAATGGTGGATGTCAAACCGATTGAAAACGCGTTATATCTGTCGGTACCGACATTTTATCGTCCGGTTTTCGACATCAATGCGATACTCATTATTGTTCCCGCGGCGCTTGTGGTTGTGTCGGAACATATCGGTCACTTGATTGTTACAGGGAACATCGTCGGAAAAGATCTTACAAAAAATCCCGGATTGCACCGCTCTCTTATGGGTGACGGAGTTTCCACGATGTTGTCAGGATTCGTCGGATCGGTTCCTACTACAACGTATGGTGAGAACATCGGTGTAATGGCGATTACACGCGTATATTCAGTATGGGTCATTGGCGGCGCCGCGGTCATTTCGATTGTGCTCGCGTTCATCGGCAAACTGTCGGGTGTGATTCAGTCAATTCCTGTACCTGTTATGGGGGGGATATGCCTGCTTCTTTTCGGTGTGATTGCGGCTTCAGGTATCCGTATGCTGGTTGAATCTAAAGTTGATTATTCAAAAGCATCGAATCTTGTGCTGTCGTCTGTTGTTTTCGTCGTCGGAATCAGCGGCGCGGTTGTCAAAATAGGACAAGCGGAGTTCAAGGGAATGGTGCTTGCGACAATAGTCGGTATTATCCTGAGTATAATTTTCTATTTTCTTAACAAGCACAGATTTACAAATGATTATGGTAAATAAGATCGGTTTGATAACGATGTTATTGTAACCACTCTTGATTTAAAACGTTACTGATTCACAAAAGACCTTCCTTGAACGCGGAAGGTCTTTTGTTGTTTGATGATAATGGTTCATTCAGTTTCCGTCAGCGTTTCTGTTGGGGTATGTGAAAGGATGATATATTTATTCTGAGAAAGAATATTAGAATTCATTATTGATGGTTTCAGATTATTGTGATTGAAATCCGTTTCGGATAGGTCTATTTGTGTGTGAATGAATCAGTTGGAAATACTTATAATGAGGTGTTCTGCATATGGGTTTCTTCGGTAAGATCAAACAATTTCTCGGTATCGTCGGCGTCAAAGTAGAGTTGAAAACTGATGACACGTTCAGTAAAACCGGTGACACAATCAAAGGTGTGGTTGTCATCAAGAGCAAAACGGAACAGAAAATTCTGAGTGTCGAAATTGAATTGGAGGAAGTCTGGAGAGTCGGGAAGGGAGAAGATCAGAAGACGAAGACATTCGATCTCGGCAAAACCAAGTTTACAGATTCATTTGTCATTAAGCCGGGTGAAACACGTGAATTCCCGTTTACATTGAAATACTCGATGATAAAATCGGAAAACGACCGGCTGATGGAACTTCCGAAAGTCGGCAAGGCTCTCGGCGGACTCGGGAAGATGATGGATGGCGAGAAGTCCAATTTCTGGCTGAAAGCAATGGCTGATGTTGAGGGTGCCGCGTTTGATCCGAATACGGTAAAGGAATTGAAAACTAAGTAATCAATTTATTAAAAAAGCTCTCCTGTATGATACGGAGGGCTTTTTTAATTAATCACGAAAACTAAGTAAGAAGTTATATCCTCTACATCAGACGACAAGAGTATTTCTCAAACATAGTTTATCGGAATTATTCAGCCAAAACGAATCCCGATGCGATCAATCAGGGAATGATTTTTCTGACATATATTCCAAAAAATTCTCACTTTATCTGGCGTCTTCTGTAAATGGTGAATCCGTCAATCTTTGTTTCATTGACATAGTTGTCTGAAATATACGCTTTGATCAATGGCGGAAACGGATACGGGTATTTGGCGAATTCGCCGAATTTTGTTACTCCGAAAAAAAGACCTTTTGGTGACGTGTCAATAACAAGCGCCGGTTTTTTCTTTTCCATGATGCGGACAAATTCGTTTTCGATAGAACGCGCTTTTGCGAGTGATGTATCGGTTTTAGATTTATACGCTGATTGTATGCGTATCGCGGCGTTTTTCGGCCAGACATGTTTTACGGCTATACGTCTGTCGGAAAAGTAGTAAAGCTGGGGTCCGTCACCCCATACGAATATCGTATCATCAGGCGATGTTGTTTTTCTGATGTAATCTACTGTATTGATATATGATTCATTCGGCAGAAGGTAATCGTTGACTGAACTTACAACTACCGCGCGGAACCAGAAGAGCATCGACCCTTCGTTGTAAAATGCTGACGGAGCGAAATGTTTGATAATGATATCTTTGACGTTCCACGTAAAAAAGAATGTCACGGGGATGAGGGTAATAAGAATTCCTTTACGTGCGATTTTCGGAACAAATGTGCCGTATGATCCGGTAAGCGCGACCGCCGCGAGGATACAAAGCGACGGATATGCCGCCATGAAATAATGATAATAGACGCGCGCACCCCCTCCGAAAACCATAAGAAATGTGAGGATGAAAAGAGATGCGGCTGTACCGAGGGCAAAATTGTTATCTCTGAAACGCGACCGAAGCAGATGAAAAAGCAGAATAAAACCCGGAATCCAGATGATGAAATGCCAAAGAAGAAGTGTCAACTGCCGGTAGGAAAAAATGGCGGCAAGAAATAACGGACTTTTGCTCCGTGCCTCTGTCGCGTAAAAAAGCTTAGTCTTGATAAGCATTGAAAGCTGATCGGCGAAATAATGAGTGAAATTGATATCGATAACATACACCCCCAGCAGGATGATGCCGAGGATAATGTACACTGTCATGACTTTCCTGAAGACACGCATGTGAACCGGATAATAGAATACGATTACGGCGGCGATAAAAATAAGCAGAATTACGCCGTGGAACTTGACGTTGAGTGAGGCGGCAAGGGAGGCTGCGGCGAGTAAAAAGAATAAAACCCGGTGAACTGGTTTTTTTGACTCAATCAAGGATATAAAAAATAACGCTCCGGCCGTTACCGGGAGATTGTAAATGATTTCACCGTTTGTCGCCATGAAATGACGGTTGAATGATGAAATCAGCACGGCGTACAACAGTGCGGCAACAGCGCCGGTTGTATGATTCTTTATCCGCTTCGCATACGAATAGATGCACAGTGATGTCAGGAAAATTATGACGATTGTGATCAAATGAACGATGACCCATCCATGGGATGGGGAAATAAGATAACTGATTTTGAACAGAGCGTGATAAAGCGGAAGCTTGCTTTCGCTGAATTCTATTCCCGGTATGTATCCGAGCAGCCATTCTTTTGTCTGTACTATCGCCGACAGTTCATCGACATCATAGAAGTCGTTGAACAGTGTCGGAAGCCTTACCGCAAAAGCCGCAATAAGGAGAAATAGAAAAAAGCGGTATTTATTCTCCTCTCTCATAAAAAGACTATATAAAAAATCGGCAATTTTTTTGCGCATTATGATATCCTCTGTGTCATCAGTGAAATGATAAACTGGATTATATTCGGCCTATATGCAGCCGAAAAAAAAGTACGTGATATGTGAATGTAAACTCAAAAGACCTTTAGTCCGGAACACAATGATGGAACCCGGGCACTTTAAAAAGAGTGAGCATCGGTATTGCCGGATATGATCTGAATGGCATAGTTGTTCAGTGTCTTTAATTGTCAACGTTCTTCAAGAGACTGTTCGTATGCCTGCATTGCGGACTTCCTGTTCATACGGATCTCTTCGTTCGTGGAATCTTCCTCCGTCCCCTGGGTAAACGCGCGAAGAGCTTTCTTGTACTCGTTCCGCTTGTAATAGCAGATTCCAATCTGATTATACGCCTGCGCAATAAGGGTGTTTTCTCTCGATGATTTTATCACCTGATAAAAAGATTCAATCGCCTGATCGTAAGCGCCCTTGCGCTCATATATTATACCGAGCGCCTGAAAAGCTTCCGGATCGTTCGGAGAGGCAAGCAGTGCTTTCTGCGCGTATCCCACCGCCTCATTGAAATCGCCTGCGTCTTTTTTCCCCTGCGACGCGATCATTGCGAGATTGATATATGACTTGCGGGTGAGTTCCGCATCGCTGTTGAGTTCAATAACTTTGAGATAGCGTTTCTTCGCGTAATCGAGCATTCCCTTCTTGTGGTAAATGGTGGCGATCGAAAACTGTGGCCGTGGAAGAAGCGGCCATTTATCCGCGATCTTGCCGTAATCTTCAAGCGCACTGTCGAAATCTCCGCGTTCGTAGAGAAGATCAGCGCGTGCAATGAGAGGTTTCTCGTTGTCGGGATTGATCTCGGATGCTTTCTTCCATACAGACAGCGCTTTCTCGGGTTTCCCCGCGTGTTTATACGCGAGACCGAGATTGTAAAGGGCGACATCGTCCTTGTCGTTTATGGTAAGCGCATGTTCGTATGATTCAATTGATTCCTCAAAGCGTCCGGCTTCGTCGAAAATGATTCCCATATTGATGAACGCACTGCGCGCGCGTTCACCCGCGGGTTCAAGCTCGGTGATCTTGCGATAGAACCGGAGCGCCTGTTCAAGCTCTCCTTTCTGATAATAGAGGTCGCCCAGAAGTGAAAGTACTTTGACGTTGCGCGCATTGATTTTGATGAGCTTTTCATAGATATCAATTCCGCGGTCGAATTCATTCATGGATGTGTACGCTTCACCGAGCGATTCGAGCATCGCCGCGTTTTCAGCCGCGAGTGATTCTGATTTCATAAACGCGCGCAGAGCTTCATCCTTTTTTCCCTGTTCGAGATACGCGATGCCGAGATTGTACCAGTCAATCGGATCAGTGCCGGAGATTGCAATCGCTCTGTTAAGGTTGAGTTCCGCGGTCGCGTAATCCTTCACTGACAGCGCGATAAGGCCGAGCTTGGCGTATGACATGTATGCGATTTTACCGCCTTTGTCAGCCTCCGCCGCGTTTTTCAGATACTCAATCGCCTGTGCGTCTTTTCCCATCTTCATGTAGCATTGCGATATATTGAAAAGCGCGGTCGCGTTCGAAGGTTCAATGTCAATGGCAGTTTCGTACGCTTTCACGGCATCGGAAAAGCGATTCATAAGGAAAAGAATGTTTCCCTTGAGGACATGGTTATTCGCGGATTTTCCGTCGATATCAATGGCTTTCTCGATATAACCGAGCGCTTCACTGTATTTTCCCATATTTTTATAGGTGAGCGCGATATTTCTGAATGTTCCGCCGTTTGCGGGATCATATTTCACGGCTCTTGAGTACAGTTCAAGCGCTTTGGAAAAATTGCCGCGGGTGTCCTCGATAATACCCATATAGGTGAGCGCGATGGCTTTGTCTTTATCGGATGCGTCTGACTCAACAACTTCCGAGAACTCCGCATATGCTTCGTTCAGATAGCCTTTATAATAAAGTCCCTTTCCTTTGAGGATATGCTCATTCTGCGACTCGGTTCCGGGAACTTCGACATTGTCATGCGAAATGATCTGTCCGGCGGTTTGTGTTCCTGACGTTTTGTCTGCGCCGAAAAAGTTTTTGTCCTTGAGCTTTATAATGGTGAAAATTGATCCTGCGGTGATTGCGATGACCGCGAGAAGCAATCCGACTTGCTTGAATATTCTTTTTCTCCGTGGATTTCCTTCACGTGAAATACCCTTGAACCGCAGCGACGACGGCTCATCTTCGGCTTCACGCGTGAAATCGGGTTCATCGTCGATCAAGGTAAATCTGTGTTTCTTCCCGTCGTTCACGCGTTCCTCCTGATCCGCCGGCCGCGCAATTGCGGCTTTATGGATATGGCGATGGATACTATTTTTTGCTGAGTTCCTGTTTATGAATCGCGTCCAGAATTCCGTTGATAAAATGTCCGGAATTTTCGCCGCCGAATTTCTTGCCGAGTTCAATCCCTTCGTTGATGACAATCGCCGGCGCTATGTCCGTTTCGAAAAGCATTCCGAATACGGAAATACGGAGAATGGCCTTGTCAACCGCCGCAATCCGCTCAAAGCTCCAGTTGATGCAGTATTTTTTGATAAGCTCGTCGATTTTTGGAAGATTATCGATAGTGCCTTTGACGATTGCGGTGAAATATTCCTTGGTGTCTGAAGGGATTTCCTCGTCAATCCACGAAAGCGAAAGGATCGTGTTCACCGAGGAACCGACCGTATCGTACATATATAAACCGTGCAGCGCGTATTCGCGCGCTTTGTGTCTTTCACCCATTATTATATCTGCCTGAGAAGATTTGTCATTTCAATTGCGGACATTGCCGCGTCAAAACCCTTGTTGCCTGATTTTGTACCGGCACGCTCTACGGCCTGTTCAATAGTATCGGTCGTCAACACTCCGAAGATCACGGGAACGGTTGCCGACATGCTGACATTCCCGATCCCCTTGGACATTTCAGCTGATACGAAGTCAAAATGGGGAGTGCTTCCCCGGATGACCGCACCGAGGCAGACGACCGCGTCGAATTTTTTTGAATCGGCCGCTCTTTTCGCGACAGCGGGTATTTCAAATGCGCCGGGAACCCATATGACTGTGATATCGCCGTCGGCTCCGTTATGACGTACAAAGGCGTCAATAGCTCCGCCGAGAAGTTTATTGGTGATGAATTCGTTGAAACGCGAAACGATAACGGCGATTTTCATCCCTTTCGCGTCAAATGTGCCCTCAATTGTTTTCATATGACCTTCCTGATATTGTGCCGAGCGTTATCCCGCGGCAGACTGAATATTCGCTTATGATTATATGAATGCGTTTTTTTATCCATTCGGTCAAGATAATTTTGAACAAGGGCGGAATTGTATGGCAGGTTCCGGATTACAGCTTTGCATTCAGGCAAGTAAGGATAGATTATTGAAATTTGTCTCTCTTGAAAATGGGACCAAAGTATTTTCTTGACACGATGAAGGGTCTGTCCGAATCTCCGCCGCATGGCAAAGAAAAAAGACGTTGTAATATCATCATGTGAAAAATGCGGCGCGATGTGCTGCAAACATGTCGCGCTTGAAATCGACAAGCCGACGACAAAAATGGATTTCGATCATATCCGTTGGTATCTGCTGCACGAGGGAGTCGAGATTTTCATCGAGGATGACGGGAGCTGGAATCTCAAATTTCAGTCACCATGCGTCAAACTCCGCAAAAACGGGCAGTGCGGTATTTACGATTCGAGACCTCATATCTGCAGAGGGTATCCTCCCGAAGATAAGGAATGCGAATTTGAGGGAGATGAGTCCTATTACAAATATCTCTTCACTTCCGTGGAGGATTTCGAGGCTCATATGGACAAGACTAAAAAGAATTGGCGGTTCACGAAGTAGCGGGATCAGGTGAAAAGGTGGTTGATGATATAATTTCCAATCACCGTTTTTCCCGCTTCTGAGAGATCCGTGAATTTGACGTTGAAATAGTATATTTTCCTGTCGGCAATGAAACGCTCCCGGAGTATCTGCATATCCGTGCGGATCGCGAAATCATTCACGGTGAAATCGATAATGTAATGGTGAGCATGATCAAGTTTGGAACTGCACCTGATGATAGCTTCATACTCATTGAGTTTGAATATATCAGCGGGGAATGATTCAGGTGTTCCTTCGACTGTTCCAGGGACGGGTGGATTGCTTACAGTACACGGCAACATGATGTCGACAAGAGGATGAGGAACGCTGTGACCTCTGGTGAAATCATTTGGTATCTGGATGATCGTGTCGCCGTTATCGTTGTCGATGACAATGGAGCGGAATTCATACTCTGCGTCTCCTGAACGCCAGAAAAAAACGCGAAGATCGGTTCCCGGCGTGAGGCGCTCAAGATCTTTGGCCATTGAAAAAACTCTGATGGCGAATCCTTCCCGTGTCTGAGAACGGATTTTACAGATAAAGAAATTTCCCTCATTCGTTTCAATGGCGATCAGAGTATTGACTTCAAGTTCACGCAGCTCTGAAAGCGGTTTTCGTATATCGACAAAATGATATATCTTTTCATACGTGATGATAAGATCCTTGCATATTGATTCAAATGATTCTTTGTTTTCGCCCATCTTTGTCGCGAATGCGAGAAATCTTATTATTGACCGCTCAAACAGAAGGGGATCTCTGAGAATTTCCGCGGGCTTTTCAAGATGCAGGATATCGGTGATCCCTTTGAGAATCTTGTACTGGTACTGCGTTATGCCGAGCTGTTTTGTTTTAAAGAGAAGCAGCTGCTGCCCCTGAAGCATCTCAAGATTTTCCGCTCTCTGGTATTTCTGAATAATCCGGTACCCCGCCCATATGAATAATGCGAATAACGAAAGAAGCAATATGGGGGAGAGAATGCCGCTGATGAAATTCTGGAGGTAATCATCCGGAGTGAAAACCGACGCGAACCCCTTTGACAGTTCAATGGCCCGCCCGAATATGGGTGTATCGCGGGACAGGTTTTCCAATCTGAAATTATCAATCAGGGAGAAAGTGTTTCCGAAATGACTCGCCATTGACATCTGAATCCTCCCGTCAGAACGATAAGGTTCACTAGTAATAAGTTCAGTTCGCAAAATGAATCAACGTGTATGACGTAACTATATTTTATGATATTTATTGAGTAAAAGCAAGAATTATTATGAAAGCATCTCCGTAAAGGGTATCAACGGGACTAGTTAAGAAACCACCGGTTAACGACCCTTGAGACGAAACGAAAAGGAACAACAGTACAAAGCATCTCGTACGAATATGACGATGTGGGAATTACTGTCAAATTTTGTGGATGAGAAAAACATCCCTCAGACTGTAAATTCTATGCAACGTCCTCAATTCCTCCGTCAATGAATTTTCTATTTTCAAGAACGGGTCTTTGGATCTCTGAAACTGAAGGCTCGAAGTTCTGGTTTCAGGTTGTCACAGAATTAAAAAACCGCGGTGTCGAAGATATTTTCATTGCATGCATGGATGGCCTTAAAGGTTTTCCGGATGTTGTAAATGCGGTTTTCCCTCAAACCCGGATTCAGTTGTGCATCGTTCATATGATACGGTACTCGACTAAATATGTATCATGGAAAGAGCGGAAAACGATCTATGATGATCTCAAAAAATATATACTGCGCCATCTGAAAAATCAGGACGTGATGCCCTTGATGAATTTGCTGGAAAATGGGATCATCAATATCCGATGATTTTAAAATCATGGAATGCTAACTGGGAAAACCAGAATGAATTTTTTGCCTATCCCATGGAAATTAGAAAAGCTATTTATACCACAAACGCGATTGAGTTTCTGAATTCAAGTCGTAGAAAAGTAACTCAAAAAAGAGTTGCTTTCCAGACCGATGAGTCTATCTACAAAGTTCTCTATTTGGCGGTGACGAAGTCTGAAAAAAAATGGACAATGCCGACCAGAGATTGGGGCGCCGCCATGAATCAGTTTGCGGTATACTTCGGAGAGAGAGTACCGTTGTGATTACCGGCTATTTACACAAAAGATCTGACACTCTCTAAATTATTAACAGAACCAGTGTATAATAAACTTCCTCCAAAAGGGTAAAATATGAGTTATCTTAGAGTACACGTTACAATGTTTGTTTTTATATGCTATGCAATTTATTTTATAGCATTAAATATTTATTCATACCAGCATGGATTTGTTGAGCATTATTTTACGGCTGATATAGTATTCTTCTTTATGGTAGGGTTTGCTAATTTCTTTTATCGAAAACTTGAATATAAAGAAATTCGTATATTTGCATCTCTTTTTATTACTTATTTTCTGTCATTTGTGTTGGGGTGGAGTTTGATAGTGTTTCACTACGGCACTAACAGGTTTAATGATCCTTATAGTTATTTGATCATCATTATTTGTTTTATTATTCATACCTTTGTATTTATTGTTAGCTACATTGTAACGCGTTTCTTAATAAAAGTTTATGATTAGGATAAGAATTGAAAAGTTCGAGTAATTATAATGGGATTGGAAAACTCCATCTGGCAGGAATCCTTCCCGAAGAAGCGGTGGCAAAGACCGCCGAGAACATGAGTAGGACAGCAATGAGAAGAGAAGAGATATTCCATTCTGTAAAACATACAAAAACTGTCTCTTTTTGTGTAAGAGACAGTTTTTGTATGTTTGGGAATAGACTGAGATTGTTCATGGTAAGATAATCGCTGTTTTCAAATAACTGTCAATTAACGAAGAGATAGAAAGCTCACAGATATTCTAAATACAACCGGGGAAAGATTCCCGGAAACAAAAGACACCCAAATCTTGCGCGGAGCGCACATCTTCAGGTCGTCTTGCGATAATTCCGCGAAGCGGATATCGCAAACACGACCGCAGCCCCTCCGGCGTT
>Ga0209800_10000320_pt1 | contig 85139 bp, 57 predicted proteins | sample Higcelweek8metaG_FD_187174 | JGI IMG/M metagenome (GOLD analysis project Ga0209800, IMG submission 187174) | Freshwater pond sediment microbial communities from the University of Edinburgh, under environmental carbon perturbations - High... | ecosystem: Environmental > Aquatic > Freshwater >... | reverse complement strand
CATCGCGCTCGGTTTTGTAGGCATCGTCTGCGGAGAGCTTTCCCCATGCGCTGCCAGTCCACACCGCGCGGTCGTTGACCGCCCAGTTGATGGAGGCAAAGGTGCACGCAACGGAGATAATCCACCAATCGCCCGCCTGATTAGGCGAGGGCGCAGTGCTTGCGCTCCAGAATCCTCTAAATTCGTAAGAGCTTGCGAAGTTGCTCACGGCGTCGAACGCAGCGTCACGCGCGTGCTCGGCCTGTTCTTGGGCGGCGGCGGCGTCTTCCGCCGATTTGTCGGCCTCTTGCGCGTACGCTTCGCACTGCGCTTGTGCTTCCTCGGCGGCGGCGCGGGATAGGGCGCTAGCGCCTTCGCTCAGGGCGGCTTGGGCGGCACTGTGCCCGGCGGCTTGCCGCGCCACATCCGCCAAATGCAGGGCGGCTTGCGGATTGTGATAGACGGTCATCGCGCCCGCCTCATCCCAGCCGAGTACGCCGCCTTTGCGTGCCGAGGCGATAGGCAATGTCACCTGTGACGGGGCGGGGGTTTCCTGCACGGGCGCCTTTAGCGAACGCACCAGCGCGTCCTGTTGGCCTTGCTGGGCCATGACGATCCGGTCAAAGCCGCTCTCAATCACCGACGAGGGAAATCGCGCGTTCTCCACCAGCGAAATCTCTTGGGTTATTTCCGAATTGCGGAACACGCACAGCGACCATCCCTGCGCGGGGGCTTCACTCAGCGTGAGGGTAGCCACGCCTTGCGCGTCCGTTTGCAGCGCATAGTCGCTGTCTTTGGTCAAGGACGTCTGGCTGCCGTCGGGGGCAATCAGAACGACCGCGAGGTCGGCATTTTTGAGAAAAGGGAAGGGCACTGTAAACGTGCCGACTTCCCCGTCGCCTTGGTAAACAATCTTGCTGTTGGTGTTTTCAATCATGGGAGGTTTGGGTTGTGTGAAAGCACTTTGTTAATTCCTCCCCTCGGGCGCAAGGGATAGCTAGTTGCCAGCCGCTTCATTTGCTGAGCGGAATATTCATTTAAGTTTTTGTTTTTTGAAAACTTAGCTTAAATTTATCAGGCACGAAGGAAAGGCCTGAGGCAGTGGAGTTTTATTTCAAAATTTAGCTAACAGAGCTCATCTGCACGATGAACAGCACAAACAGACCCGGTCGTTGACACCCGCCGAAAAAGCCGCTCTTATCGAATACCTGAAATCTCTTTAGTTATGAATCGCGTCTTTTTCATGCGACTTTCGGCGGCAGTGGGGGCGGGGGCTGTGCTCCTGCTCGTGGCCGCCGCATTTCCGTGGCGCGGCGCGGAAAATATATACGGAAGCGGACTCCTGTGGGTCTTTGGCATTTTGCTTTCCATGCTATCCCTTTACGCGTGCGTGGTGCTGCTGTTGCGCCGCCGCTGGGTCAAGGCCGCCTTGCACATTGTGGTGCCGCTGATTACCGTCGGTGCGCTTTTGGACGCCACGGGCGGCGAACGCGCAGAATTCGGCGTCTTTGTGGGCCCGGAGTACGAGGGCGCGGAACTCTTTGACGAAGCCACCCAGCGCGTTATCCCGCTCGACTTTCGCTTTGTCGTCTACGACTTCGCCGTCGATTATTATCCGGGCTCTTTGAAAGAGCGCGAATATCGCGCCGCGATGCGCTTTGTCGAATCCGGAAAAACGCAGAACGCCATCTTGAAAGTCAATCACCCTGCAGATGTTGGCGGCTGGCGCTTTTATTTGTTCAGTCACGGCACGCAGGAAGGAAAACCCTTTGTCCGCCTGTTGGCGAAACGTTCGCCGGGGGCTCCTTATTTTAACGCCGCCTTCTTATGGCTGAGCGCGGTTGCCTTCCTGTGGAGCTTCGGCCCGCGCAAGAAAAAGGAAACGGAGGCCGCCTCGTGAATCTCCTTCTTCTTATCAAGCCTCTTTTGGGCTTTGCCTGTGTGTGGTGGATATTCGCCGCCGTTTTCGGCGCGCATCCGCGCTTCTCGAAGACTGCCCTCTGCCTAGCATGGTTGCTCAATCTCGCGGTCTTTGCGTTCAACTGCTTCTTTGCGCAAGCGCCCGCCTTTGGCAACATGTTTCACGTGATGGTGTTTTTGCCCTTGGTCTTGCCCGTTTTTCTGTGGTACGCGCGGCGCTTTTTGGGGTACACAAACCTTTTGCCCTATGTGGCCGCCATTGCCGTATTGACCTTGGTGGGGACGCTTTCGATGAACATGCAGGCCGATTGGCGGCAAATGCCCGCCTTGCAGTCGCTGTGGTTTGTGCCGCATGTGTTTGCTTACTTGGTGTCTTACGCTCTGTTGGGCGTTGCCACGGCGTTGGCCGTGCGTTCTCTATGGGGACTGCCGGAAACAAAAACCGCCTTTATCAAAGAGGCCGCCGATATTGTGCGCGTGGCTTTCGCCTTCCTCACCTTCGGCTTATGCTCCGGCGCATTGTGGGCGGCGGAAGTGTGGGGCGGCTATTGGAGTTGGGATATGAAAGAAGTGTGGGCGCTCATCACATGGGGGCTCTATCTGCTGTTTTTCCACTTGGACAAAAAACAGCGTTTTTCCGGTTTGGGAAAAACCCTTTTGCTTGTGGCTTTCCTCGCGCTTTTGGTGACTTTTTTCGTGGTCAACTACCTGCCTTTGATCCAGTCTTTGCACGCCTACGCACAGTAGGCGAAATTTAGCCCAAAAGCGACGCACGCGGCTTTCATTTTTAGGCTTTGGGCCTATATTGTGCACATAAACCTAAAGACCCTCTATGAGCAAAACCGTTGCCCAACTCTTGATTGATCAGTTAATTGACGCCGGTGTGAAACGCATTTATGGGATTGTTGGCGATAGCCTCAATCCCATTTCCAATGTCCTCAGGAACGAAAAGCGCATCGAATTTATCCATGTGCGCCACGAAGAGGCGGGCGCTTTTGCCGCCAGCGCCGAGGCGCAGCTTTCCGGCAATCTCGTGGTCTGCGCGGGCAGTAGCGGCCCCGGCCACGTGCATCTGCTCAACGGCCTCTACGACGCCCAGCGCAGCTACGCGCCCGTGCTGGCCATCGCCTCGACTTTGCCCAGTTTTGAAATGGGCACAGGCTATTTCCAAGAAACTCACCCCGAGCAGCTTTTCAAGGATTGCAGCGGCTTTTGCGAGACCATTTCCAACCCGGCGCAGTTGCCGCGCGTGTTGCAAATCGCCATGCAGACGGCCGTCACGCGCCGCTGCGTGTCCGTCATCGCCCTGCCGGGTGATGTGGCCGCCAAGGAAGTGGATGATTTGAGCCTGTTGCACTCCGTTTTCACCGTGCCGCCGCGCCTGCGCCCGTCGGAAGAGGACATCCTGCGTTTGGCCAAGGAAATTAACGCCGCCGATCGCGTTACCATCTTCGGCGGCGACGGCTGCCGCGACGCCCACACCCAGCTGATCGCCTTGGCGGAACGCCTGAAAGCCCCGGTGGGCCACTCTCTGCGCGGCAAACAGTGGGTGGCCGCCGACAATCCCTACGACGTGGGCATGACGGGCCTGCTCGGCTTTGGCGGTCTCACGCAGGCGATGCGCGAGAGCGATTTGGTGCTCCTGTTGGGAACCGATTTTCCCTATGAAATTTGGTATCCGACGCGCCCGCGCATCATTCAGATCGACAACCGCGGCGAAAATATAGGCCGCCGCGCCCGTGTGGATTGGGGCTTAGTCGGCGACATCGGCGAGACGATACGCGCGCTCTTGCCGCACCTTACCCAAAAGGAAAAGCCCGACCATTTGGGCCGCGCATTGGTGCACACCAAGGCGGTGCTGGAAAAGCTTCACAACTATGTCGATTCCATCGGCAAGGGCGAAAAGCTGCATCCCGAGTACGCCTCGGCCCTTATCGACAAGTACGCCCACAAGGACGCCGTATTTACGGTGGACACCGGCATGACCACCGTGTGGGGCGCGCGCTATATCACGGCGATGAAAGATAGGCGCATCATCGGTTCCTTTACCCACGGCTCCATGGCCTGCGCGCTGCCCATGGGTATCGGGGCGCAGTTGCTCTATCCGCAGCGCGAAGTGGTCGTCATGGCGGGCGACGGCGGCATGACCATGCTGATGGGCGATTTGCTGACGGTCGCGCAGTACGACTTGCCGCTAAAAATGTTTGTCTACAACAACGGCGCGTTGGCCTTTATCAATCTGGAAATGCTTGCGGCGGGCTACGGCGGCGGTTTTAAAACCTCGCTCAAAAACCCGAATTTTGCCGCCATGGCCGAGGCTATCGGCATTCAGGGCGTGCGCATTGAAACCAACGAGGAGGCCGACGAACTGGTGCATTCGGCCATGGAGGCCAAAGGGCCCGTGCTTATCGACTTGGTGACCGATGTCAACGCGGTGGTCGTGCCGCCCGCCGTGTCGCTGGCGATGGCCACCAATTTCTCACTCGGGTTGAGCAAGCTCGCCTTGCTGGGGAATTTTGACGACACCCTCTCCATCATCAAATCCAGCGTCAAGGCCATGTAACAGCATCCTTGCATAAAAAAGGCCCTCCGATCGGGAGCGCCTTTTTTTATCGTTCAACGCTTTTACTGCGCCACAATTTGCAGGCGCTGCGGCGCATTGCCCGTCACCTGCGCTGTGAACGTTCCTTTGCCGAATAATTGACGTCCCCCCTTTTTTTTCGAAAGCGCTTACAGGATGCTTTAGCGATACTGGCGAGCGACTAAATGCCGTCGGCAACGAGGGATATATTGCAGCGTTTTGGGCGCGAAAAAAGCCGCTTTCGCAAAGAAAGCGGCTTTTGAAAGGGAATCTCCGGCTTACAGCTGGGGACGAATCTTGAGGATTTCAAAGCACTCGATCTGGTCGCCCGTCTCGTAGTGATCAAAACCGCCGACGCGGATACCGCATTCAAAGCCCGCGCGCACTTCGGAAACGTCGTCCTTAAAGCGCTTGAGGGTGTCGATGCGGCCTTCAAAGACCGAGGCGCCCTTGCGCAACACGCGGGCGTGTCCGTCGCGGGTGATGCGGCCTTCGGTGACCATGCAACCGGCGACAATCGCCTTCGACAGCTCGAAGACCTGACGCACTTCCGCGCCGCCGAGCTTGTTCTCGCGCAATTCCGGGTCGAGCAGTTCGGACATGGCGTCGCGCACCAGGGTGATTAGCTCATAAATAATGTTGTGCGAAACGATATGCACCCCATGGTGTTTCGCCAAAGAGAGGACGCCGTTTTCCTGCTTTACGTTGAAAGCCACAATGGAGGCCTGGGCGGCGCTCGCCATCTGCACGTCGTTTTCGCTGATAAGCCCCACGCCGGAGTCGATCACTTCCAGCGTGACCTTGTCGCTCTTGATGTCCATCAAGCAACCTTGGAGCGCTTCCACGCTGCCGTGCACGTCGCCTTTGATCAGCACGCGCAGAACTTTCTGCTTGTTGTTCTCAATGGCGGCCATCAGGTTGGCCAAATCCATCACGCGGGGTGTGGCGTTTTGCTGCTGGTCTTCCTTGCGGGAAGTGAAATCATTTTCCTGCGCCAGCGCCTTGGCTTCGCGCTCGTTTTTCACCCCGTGGAAGGTGGCGCCCGCTTCGGGAGCGTCGTCCCATCCGGTGACGCGGGCGGGGGTGCCGGGGCGCACTTCTTTGAGATTTTTGCCGAGGTCGTCGAGCATCATGCGCACGCGGCAGTAGCGGTTGTTGCACACGAGGGCGTCGCCCTTGCGCAGCGTGCCGCGACGGACGATGATGGTGGCGGTCGGGCCCAAGCCCGTTTCAATCTGCGATTCCACCACGATGCCTTCGGGATCGGCCTTGGGATTGGCCTTCAATTCCAGCATTTCGGCCTGCAAAATCACCAGCTCCAGCAGGGCTTCGATATTTTGGCCCTTGAGGGCGGAAATGGGGGTGCACAGCGTTTCGCCGCCCCAGTCTTCGGGAGCGATGTTGCGCTGCTGCATCTGCTGCTTGACGCGGTCGATGTTCGCGCCCTTGGCGTCCATCTTGTTGATGGCGACAATCACGGGCACGTTCGCCTTTTGGGCGATCTTAAGGGCTTCGTCCGTCTGCGGCATAAAGCCGTCGTCGGCGGCCACCACAAGGATGGCGATGTCGGTCACGCTGGTGCCGCGCTCGCGCATTTTGGTAAATGCGGCGTGGCCGGGCGTGTCGAGGAAAGTGATTTTGTGGTCCTTGACCGTCACCTGATAAGCGCCGATATGCTGCGTGATGCCGCCGGCTTCGCCTTCCACCACGCGGGTGTTGCGAATATGGTCGAGCAGGGTGGTCTTGCCGTGGTCGACGTGGCCCATGATCACCACCACGGGCGGGCGGGGTTCCATCAGCTTGGTTTCGTCGAGCTTGGGCTTTTCGGGCGTCTTCTTGCTGCCGACATCGGCGGTGGGTTCACCGCGATGGCGCACTTCAAGGATAAATCCGTGTTTTTCCGCCAACTTGCGCGAGGTTTCTTCTTCGATGGTTTGGTTCATCGAGGCGAAGATGCCCATTTCCATCAGTTCGGAAATCAGGCGGAAGGGGCGCAGTCCCATGGCGACGGCGAAGTCACGCACAATGATCGGCGGCTTGACGGTCAAAATCGTGGGTGTGCCGGAAGGGGCGGGCGCGGATTCCGAGGGCTTGGCCGGAATCGAAGGCGGGGGCAAGCTGGCAGGCGCGCTGCGCACAAAGGGCGGTGGCGTGGGAGCGGAGCGCACAATGGGCACTTCGCGCACGGGGGCCGGGCGATTGACGGGCGGAGCGGGCGGCGGTGCCGAACGCTGGGGCGGTTGTTGGCTCGGGGGCGGGGTAGGCGCCCGCAAAATGGGGGTGACCGGAGCCGGACGGCTCACGGGCGGCGGCACGGGGGCCGGATTGCGCGCAAAGACAGGCGGGGTGGGCGGGGGCATCTTCCCCAAGCTCGGGGGCGCTTTGATGGGCGGGGGCGGCAGGGGCGACTTGAGGGCCGGTTTCGCCGATTCGGGCGTCGAAGGGGCGGGGGTCGCCGCCGCTTCGGCTTTCTCGGCATCTGCTTCCGCTTTATGCTCGGCTTCCACTTCGTCGGCGCTTTTTACGATGCTGCGTCCTTGCGGCAGAGCGCCTTCGGCGGGAACTTCGGCTTCGGGCTGGCTCTCGACAACCGGCGAAATCCTGTTTTTAAATTCCTCTTCGAGGGCTTCCGCCGAGATGTTGTCGATCGTGCTGGATGGGCTCTTTACCGCATGTCCACGGTCCTTCAAAAGCGACAGGAGGTCTTTGTTCTCCATGCCGAGTTTTTTGGCGAGTTCGTGTATGCGTACGCTCATGCGGTATATAATCCTTAGTGGTAAAAATGTCTTCTAAATCAGGCGGAAAGGGTGAAAGCTTACGCGTTCGAGCTGCGGACTTTTTCGAGCAGGGCCTTCGCGGCCTCTTCGGTGAATCCGATATGCAGCAGGTCGTCGCTTTCGACGTCCTGGAAGGCCTCGATCGAGTTGATGCCCGAAGACACCAGCGCGTTGGCCTGATCTTCGGTGATGCCCAATTTTTGAACGAAATTGACGCTGACCTTCTTGATGCGTTCGGCGGTGGTCACCTCGTCCTTGCGCTCCTTGGCGATGTCAAGGCGCCAGCCCATCAGCTTGGAGGTGAGCTTGGCGTTTTGGCCGCGGCGGCCGATGGCGATGGAAAGGTCGTCTTCCGGCACTTCAAAGTAAATGCGACGGTTGGTCTCGTCCACTTGGATGTTGAGCGGGCGGGCGGGCTTGATGGCTTCGCGCAGCATTTCCGACGGGTCGGCATAATGCTTGACGATGTCCACCTTTTCGCCGCCCAGTTCGCGGACGATGCTCTTCACGCGGGTGCCCCGCGCGCCGACGCAAGCGCCGACGGGATCCACCTTCGGATCCGCGCTGGAGACGGAAATCTTGGTGCGGTAGCCGGGCTCGCGGGCCATGGCGTCGATCACCACGGTGCCGTCGGCGATTTCGGCCACTTCCACTTCGAGCAGGCGGCGCACAAACTTGGGGCTGGCGCGCGAAAGAATGATTTCGGGGCCGCGCTGGGTGCTTTCGATGTTCAGCAACAGGCAGCGGATGCGTTCGCCGGGGGCGTAGTCTTCGCCCGCGATGCGTTCGCGCGGGGGCAAAATGGCCTCGGCCTTGCCCAAATCGACAATCAAGTCGCCCCGTTCCCGGCGGCGGACGGTGCCCGTCACGATGTCGCCCACAAGGTCCTTGTAGTCTTCGTAAATGCGCTCTTTTTCAAACTGGCGCACGCGCTGCATGATGGCTTGGCGCGTGGTTTGCGCGGCGATGCGGCCCAGATAAGAGGGGTCTATTTCCTTTTCGACCAAATCCCCCAATTTGGGGTCGTCGAGATACAAATGTGCTTTTTCAATATGGATTTCCGTAATCGGATCGGAAACCGAATCCACGACTTTCAACTGCACCCACGCTTTCAGGGCTCCCGTTTTGGGATTGATTTCCACACGGATTTCCTGCCCCGCATTGATTCCCTTCTGGGCAGCATTGCGGATCGCCGTGGTAATGGCGGAGATCATGTCCTCGCGGGCAATCCCCTTTTCTTTTTCCATGTATTCCAGAACGGATAGAATTTCGCTGCTCATAGGTGTCGTTTAAAGAAAAAAAAAGCGGGACAATTCCCACTTTAATTGAAGTGTATGTTGTGAGCCGAAAATTTTACCGACACCGGCTTGCCGTGTCAAGCTATCAACCCCGCACTTTCGCGAGCAATTCTTCAATCCGCTCAATCGAGCGCTTGGCCGCTCCGCGATTGGCCGTGTGCCACGTTTCGGAAGCCTGCGCCAGCGCCTTCCGGGCGGCGGTGTCTCCCGCCAAACGAAACAGCTCGCAGGCCACCTCTTCGGCATCGGCGGCGCGCACCGAAGCTTTGGCCTTTTCCAACGAGGCGCAAATGGGACGGAAGTTCGTCATGTTGGGTCCATAGACCATGGGCACGCCGAAGACGGCGGCCTCGATGGGGGTTTGTCCGCCGTCATTGGGCGGCAAAGATTTGCCGATGAAGGCTAGGTCGGAAGCCTGCACCAAGGTGCGCAATTCGCCGGTGGTGTCGGCCAGCGCAATGCGCACTTCCTTCTGTGGCGCGCGCTCGCGCGAGCGCATGAGCCAGCTTTCCGGCTGGGCCTCCAGCAATTTTACAATCTCCTCGCGGCGTTCGGCATGGCGAGGCACCAACAGCAACCGCCAATCGACCCCCGCGTGTTTGACCAACCTCTGGAAAACATTGAGCAGCAATTCCTCCTCGACCGGCCACGTCGATGCGCCGATAAGCACGCGCGTGTCGAGGCGGTCGCCAAAGCCGAGGGAACGGCGCGCCTCCCGCAAGGCGTTGAGATCGAGGCGCGGCTCGCAGCTCACGTCAAATTTGAGCGACCCCGTCATCGCAATGCGCTCGGCGGGCACGCCCACCTTGGCAAAGCGGTCGGCGTCCTCGGGCGTCGATGCCAAAACGCAATCGAGCTTCTTAAAAAGCCACCGGGCAAAGCGGGGGTGTTTGCCATAGCGCTGGAAACTGCGGTCGGAGAGCCGCCCGTTGAGCAAAACCACGGGCACCTTGCGCTGCTGGGCCTGAGTCAGGTGTTCGGGCCACAGTTCGCCTTCCATCAACACCACGAGGTCGGGGTTGATATGCTTCCACGAACGGCGCGAAAACAGCCAAAAGTCAAAGGGGAAAATCCCGCCGAGAGTCAGATAGGGCAGGTATTTTTCATTCAAAATTTTGTATGCCGTGCTGGTGGTCGTGGTCAGCACCACCTCGGCTTTTTGCTCAAAAAAATGCTTCACAATCGGCTCGACGGCCTGAATTTCGCCCACGCTGACGGCCTGTATCCAGATGCGAGGAACCCCCTTTTTTTTGGGAGGCAGGGCGGGGATGCCGCCCAGACGGTGCGAAAAATCCTTCCCATATCCGCCGCGCTTGAGCATGTGGCGCAGATAAAATGGGAAGACTACGATAAAAACCGGCAGGAAGAGAATGCGGTAGAACCAAATCATTCCGTGCGTAAAAGATACCATCGTAGAAGAATATGCGTTTTTTGCAAACTTCAATTCATGCGCGCGGTCAAACCACAGCGTGCGCGCTTGCCAATCTCACAAAAGCGCGGATAATTTTCCTCTTATGCGCCCGGCATTTAAAAATCTCCTGTCAGCCCTTTTTATGTTCACCGCCGCCGTTTCCTTCTCCTGCCACGCGGCTTCGCCGGAAAGCGATCCCAAGGCCCAATGGGGACGGTTTAAAAACGGATTCCAGTATGTCCTCTATCCCAACAAGACGCCGAAGTCCGAAGTGGTGATGCGCCTGTATGTGGGGTCGGGATCGCTGATGGAAACGGAAGACCAGCGCGGGCTCGCGCATTTTTTGGAGCATATGGCCTTTAACGGAACCACCCATTTTCCCGCGGGCGAAATGGTGGAGTATTTCCAGCGCATCGGCATGGCCTTCGGCAGCGACACCAACGCCCATACCGGCTTTGACGAGACGGTCTATAAGTTGAACCTGCCCGCCGACGACCCCAAAATCGTAAAGGATTCCCTCACGCTGCTGCGCGACTACGCGGACGGCATGCGCCTTGACCCCAAGGAAATCGAGCGCGAGCGCGGGGTCATCCTCAGCGAAAAGCGCACGCGCGACACGCCCGATTACCGCCAGTTCGAAACGTTTTACACCTTCCGTTTTGCGGGCAACACGCTCGCCGATCGCCTTCCCATCGGCGTGGAGAGCGTCATCGAAAAGGCTCCGCGCGAATCCTTCGCCCAATTTTACGCGCAGTGGTATCATCCCTCGCGCATGGTGTTGGCCGTTGTCGGCGACTTCGACGCCGCGCGCATGAAGGCGGACATCGAAAAAACATTCGACACCGCCTTTGCCGGAAAAACGCCCGAAAAGGCCTTTGAGCCGCAACCCATGCCCTCGGGCGGCGAACTGCGCATCGGCTTCTCGCCGGAACCGCAGGCGCGCTCGGTCAAAATTTCATTCAGCGCCCTGCGTCCTTACGGCGACGGGCTTTTCATCAAAGAAGACACTTTTGAAAACCGCGCCCGCATCTTGCAGACAATCGCCGCGCTTCAAATCATTGAAAACCGCCTCAAGCGCCGCATGCAGCAGGCGGACACCCCCATCAACAACGCCTACGCCTATTTTTGGGAACTGCCCGCGCAGGCCGGCATTTTGGAAAACGTGGGGCTTGAATGCGAACCCGCGCGCTGGAAAGACGCCCTTAGCCTGCTCGACACCGAAGTGCGTCGCGCCCTGCGCTACGGCTTTACGCCCGATGAAATCGAGGAGGCTCGCGCCACCATTGAAAACGAACTGCGCAGTCAGGCCGACAAGGCGGACACGCGCTTTTCCGCCGACATCGCCGACGGTATTTTGGACAGCCTTGGCGAGCACAAGGTCTTCATGGATCCGCGCGCGCAGTACGCGATTGCCAAGCCCGTGCTCAGCGGCATGAACAACGAAAACTTGCAGGGCGTTTTGGATGCGTTTTGGAAAGGTTCGGCGCAGGCCGTTCACATCTCGGGCCCCATTCCCCTGACCGCCCAGACGGGCGAAGCCGAGGCCGCCGCTTTGCTCAAAACGCTTGCGACGCAGCCCTTGACCCCGCCCGAGGCGCGCGCCGCCGCCGCCTTTGCCTACACGCAATGGGGCGCGCCGGGCGTCCCCGCCCAAACGCTCTCGCATCCCGCCGTGGGGGTGACGCAAATCCGCTTTGCCAACGACGCCTATCTCAGCCTCAAGCGCACCCACTTTGAAGCGGGCGCGGTGCTCGTGCTCGTGCGCGCGGGCAACGGCATCCTGCTTTCCCAAGAAAACTCCGCCGCCTCCCCAGCCCAGCGCGAGCGCATTGCCGCCTTGAAGTTGCTGGCGCAAACGGCATTTCTCAAGGGGGGATTGCAGGCGCATCCCTACGAGGATTTTGAACGCATCACCACCTTGAACGGCTGGGCGGAGCCCCTGCGTTTCAGCGTGGAGGACGACGCGCTGTGCTTCGCCGTCAAAGTGCCCTCGCGTTCGCTGCCCTTTACCCTGAACGCCCTTGCCGCCTACTTGACGCACGCGGGCTACCGCGAAGACGCCCTCGGGCAGGCGCGCGCGGGTATTGAGCAAATCTATCGCAATTCGCATCAGACCTTGGAGGGAGTGGTCTCCGACCAAGGCGCGCGCTACCTTGCCGACAACGACGGACGCTTCGGCCTCCCGCCGGAATCGGTGGCGCAATCCCTCACCATGGCGGAACTCTCGCAATGGATGCAGCCCCAACTTTCCGGCGGCTACTTGGAAATCTCGCTGGTCGGCGATTTTGATGAAGCGTCGGCCGTCACCGCCGCCGCGGCCAGTTTCGGGGCGTTGCCCGCACGCCTTTCGCAAAAGGATTTTCTGGAAAAATTCCCGCAGAGCGCCAACCGCGTCAACTATCCCCCCGCGGGCGAAAAGACGTTCGCTTATAAAAGCGATGCTCCCCGCGCCGTCTCCATCGCCCTGTGGCCCACCTGCGACGCCTGGGACACCGCGCGCGTGCGCGCCCTCAACGTTTTGGGCGAAATCTTCTCCGACCGCCTGCGCCTGCGCGTGCGCCAGAAAATGGGCGACGCCTACAGCCCTTACGCCTATAACCGCTCGAGCGAAACCTTCGACGGGCGCGGGCTTTTCCAAGGCGTCTCGTTGGTGCGCCCCGACCGTGTCGCCGAAGTCTCCCAAGTGATGAAGGAAATCGCCCGCGAACTGGCGCAAACGGGCGTCACCAACCCCGATGAATTCCAGCGCGCTCTCGCGCCGTTCGCCCAAGTGGTGGATCGCCAGCTCCAGCAAAACGACTATTGGATGAACGGCGTGCTCAAGCGCAGCTGGCTGCATCCCGAACTGCTCACCCGTCCGCTCACCCTTAAGTCCGGGTATATGGACATGAAGGTTGAGACGGTCAACACGCTGGCGAAGCAATACTTTACGCCTGAGCGGGCGATGCTGCTAAAGGTGACGCCCGCCGCCGCGCAATGAAGGGCGTCTTGCACATTTTGACGGGGCCTACCGCCGTCGGCAAATCGGCGATAGCGCTGGCGTGGGCGCGCCGCCACGGGGCGGAAATTTTGTCCTGCGACGCCCTTCAAGTCTATCGCGGCATGGACATCGGCACGGCCAAACCCACCTCGGCTGAATGTGCGGAAGTGCCCCATCACGGCATCGACGTGTGCGCGCCCGATGCGCCCTTTAGCGTGAAGGCGTTTGCCCACTATGCGCTGGAAACGGTGCGCGAGGTATTTTCCAGAGGGAAACCGCTATTGGTGACGGGCGGCAGCGGCTTTTATTTGAAGGCGTTTTACGCCAGTGTCGCCGACGATGTGGCCGTGCCGCCGGAGATTTTGGCCCAGGTGCGAGCGTGGGAAGCGCAGGGCGGGGCGGGGCTGTTGGAATCCGAATTGCGAAGGCGCAATCCCGACGGACTGGGCACGCTGGATGTGCACAATCCCCGTCGGCTGGCTTCCGCCTTGGGGCGTTGCATGGCTTCCGGCAAAACGCTGGCGCAGATGCGCGCGGCATTCGAGTCGCTGCCGTGCCCCTTCGACACCTATGCGCGCAAGACCGTTTTATTGGAGCGCCCTCCTGAACGTTTGAAAGAACGCGTCAAATTCCGCGTCGAGGCCATGTTGGCGGCGGGCCTGCTGGATGAAGTGCGCGGCCTTGCGCCGTTCTTGGCGCGCAATCCCTCGGCCGCCAGCGCCATCGGTTATCGCGAAGTGCTCGCGTGGCTTGCCGCCGAAAATCCCCCGCCGGTAGACAAGCTTGCCGCCGAGATTGCCCAAGACACCTGTGCGCTCCTGCGTAAACAACGCACATGGTTCCGCCACCAAATCCGCCCCGACAAAATCGTGAATCTCGAAACGGAAGATTCGGATGTCGAAACGCTGTTCGATTTTTAATCGAAAATTTAGGACGCAAAAAAAGACCGGGATATGATCCCGGTCTTTTTTGTGCGAAAGCGCTCCAATTACTGGGCGGCTTGCGTGGCGGCGGAGGGATTAATCTCTCCCACGCGCACCAGCTCCTCATAGACCCGTTGCTGCTGCACGGCGGCTTGCGTCGCACGGGCCGACATCAGGGCGAGCTGGGCCGTCAGGGCCTTCAACTCAGGATTGTCCTTGGCGATTTCCGGCAACTTCTTCTGGGCCACATAAACGATGACCGGATCTTGGTTGCGCATGGGTACCAAGCGCATGTCGCCCTGAATCGTGTCTTGCACCGCATAGAGAACCATTCCGGGGACGTCCTGCGGCGGATTCACGATGGTAAACGAGGCGGTCTTCTTCACGGCTTGCAAGAGGCCCTTTTGGGCGGCGGCGGCTTGGGCGAACGACTTGCCTTCGGCCACGGCTTTGCGCAGGGCCGCGAGAATTTCGCGTTCCTTTTCGCTCACGCGCTGCTGCTGGGTGTAGGCGGTGTAGTCGGCGCTTACCTTGGCGGCCACTTCGGCAAATTCGGGAATGTGCGAGGGAACGAGCGCCTTGCGCACAAAGATAAGGGCGCCCTCATTGGCGGCGACCGGTTCGGAAAACACGCGCTCTTCCGTTTTTGAAAGCTGATTGGCGATTTCCGCCAAGCCTTCGGCGGAAACGGAAATTTCGGCCAGCGTCTCACCCGCGCCAAAGGCGGGCAGGGATTTGGGCGAAATGCCTTCCTTCTTCAGCAGCGCCTGCCATTCGGGCGAACCCACGGCGATTTTCGCGTTCTGAGCGGCCAGGGCAAAGTCTACGGCGGCCTGCACGGCGGCGCGGCGGGCCAAGGCGCGGATGTATTCCGCTTTCACCTTTTCCTTAACGACGGCAAAGGTGGTGTTCGGCCAGCGCTTCTGGTTGCGAATGTAAAAAGCTTCCACATCGGCGTCGGAGGGCGCGGCGGGCGTGTACTTCTCCACGGGGAAAACGAGCAGGTCGGTTTCCACCTTGGCGGGCACGCGGTAAGCATTCTTGTGCGTCTCGTAAAACGCTTTGAGGGCGGCGGGATCGGCGGCCACTTTGGTGTCGATCTTGCTCAGGTCGATCGCGGCGGTCTCCAGCACATACTCGGCGTTGCGCTGCACCAGCACCAGCTTTGCTTCGGCGGGGAACACATAGCCGGGGCCCGATTCGATGTCGGTGAAAAGGAAGGCGCGCGCGTTGTTGGAAATGGCGCGTTCCACGTCGTCCTTCTTGAGGCGGGGATTTGATTCCATCTCGTCCAAGAAGTTCTGGAAACGCACCTTGTCAAACGTGCCGTCCTGCTTCAAGAAAACGGGCAGGCTCGTGACGAAATTCATGAATTCCGCCTGCGAGGGGCCGGGGAAATTCACCGCGTTGGCCGAGTGATCCAATGCGATGCGGTCATAGATGAGCCCCTGATAGGTTTCGCGGTCGGGCGCGCGCTGTTGGGTGAGGCTCAGCAAAAAGCTGATGTCCACCTCGTAGGGCTGCAGAGCCCCCTGCGAGCGCAGGTTGACGCCGAAGAACTTGTCGGTCTTGATGCTGCCGTCGGCGCGCCCCGTCGGCATGGCGCCGATGGTGAAGACGAAAGCGATGATGATGATCACCAACAAAACGGAAAAAATCCATTTGTGGTGGCGTTGCATGGCGACTTGAATCCAAGTGATCATAGGAAACCGAAAAAACGTCTTGAGGTGAAACTCTTACAATGCAGGGGGAAGTCCTTCGTGTCAAGGAAGGCTCTCGGGATGGGTGATGTTTAAACCGCTTGCGAACGCCGAATCAGGTCGTGCATGCTCGCGCCCAGTTCCGGACTTTCGCGCAGGGCGCGCATGGCGGCGATATAGCGGGCGATGGCGCTGTCGCGCTCGGCGAGCACTTCCAGCCCCTCGGAATTGCCCTCGTTGTCCAGTTCGAAGCGCAGGTCGATGACGCGGATTTTGTCCAACGGGCGGGAGGGCTGGTAGTGCAATACGATATCGCCTTTGTCAGTCGGCGTTTCCACGGCGGAGAGCAACCCGCGCTCGCACATGCTCGAGAGGGCCTCGTTGACCAGATGCAAGGGCGCGGCCAGCTTTTCGCTGAGGGCGGAGGCGTCCGGCGGGGGTTCGCACGCTTCAAAGCGCCGTCCGCATTCGAGGAACACCGCGAGCGCCAGCAACTGGCGCACATGGGCGCTGGCATCTTTCCACGCGCGCTCATGGGCCACGTGCTCCATGTTTTGCACCGCGTAGGTGATTTGTCCGCCCAGCAGCATGAACAGCCAGAAAATATACAGCCCGAACATCAGCACAAAAACAATGCCGATGGAGCCGTACAGGCTTTGCTGGCGCACGACATAGCTGACATAAAAGAAGGAGAGGAAGTAATTGAGCAGAATAAGCAGCGTCACCACAAAGCCCCCGACAAAGGCGGGCATCCAGCGCACATTGGTGTTGGGGATATATCTATAAAAAAGGGTGAGCAGCGAAATGAGCGTGCAAAACGAAATCATCGGCGCGCCGTATTTGGCCAACACGCTGAGCCCCAGCGGCAGATCCTTGGCGAACCCTTCCACCTGTCCCACCAGCGCCGAGGTGGTCAATAGCCCCGCGACGGTGAACCCCAAGACCGCGCCGAGCGTCAGCACGGCCCAGTAGCCCAAAATGCGCTGGAAAAGGCTGCGTCCGCGCCGCACGCCCCAAATCAGGTTAAACGTGTTTTCAATCGAAATAATCAGCCGGATGCAGATGACGGCCAACAAGAGCGAGCCGATGGCCCCCCCGGTGCCTGTGCCCGCCTTTTGGACGAGGTTTTCAATCAGCTGCACAATCTGCGGGTTTACCTTTTCCTCGGGCTTTGTCTGGCCGTTTTTCGTCTCGACCTGCGTGTACTCCATCGTCGAGGGCGCGATAAAGTTGATGGTGTTATGCAAGGTGGTGACGGCGAAACTCTCCGCATTGTCCTTCAGCACGAAGCCGGAAATCATAATCGCCAGCGCTATCATCGGCCCGAGGGCTATCAAGGAAGCGTAGGCCAGCGCGGCGGCTTGGCTCGGGATTTTATTTTTCCCGACGCCTTGAATCGTCAGCAAAATCACGCGCAGCAAGGAATATAAACGGGCGATGGGCCCCCTCGGTTCTTTGGGCGTCGGGATATGCCAGATTTTTTCGTCGAGCTGTTTCAACTGCCCTTGCAGGTTGAAGCGCGGTGCTTTTTTCTTTTCCTCCTTGGACGAGGCGGTTTGTTTTTCCATGGCTCAGGCGGGGTTGTAGTCGGGCTCGATATTCCAGTGAAGCTTGCGGCGCAACACTTCAAAATAAGAAATGCCCTCGGGCTGGATAAGGCGGAGCGGCTGGGGATTCATGGACACCTTAAGGGGGCAGGGCTGCGCGCCGCCAAATTTCAAATAGCCGTCCACGGAGACGATCGGCTGTCCATGATGGGCGCTCACTTCAAAAACGGTGTCGGCGTTGAAAATAACCGTGCGGTTAGACAGCGTGTGGGGGCAAATGGGCGTCATCGCCACCGCTTTTACGTCCGGGTGCATGATGGGGCCGCCCGAAGACAGATTGTAGGCGGTGGAGCCGGTGGCGGTCGAAAAGAGTACCCCGTCGCCCGCAAAGAGCGACACCAGTTCGTTGTTGGCCCGCACCGACAGCGAGATGACGCGGAAATTGTCCGAATTTTTGAGCACCACGTCGTTGAGGGCCAGCGCGCTCGTGCCGTCGGGGGCGGTGGCGCGCAAGACGTTGCGTTCAGAAATCAAATAGTGCCCGTTCAGCAGCCGGGGCAGCAAATTCATGGCCTCAAATTCCGAGAGCGTCACCAAAAACCCGAGTTTTCCACGGTTGACCCCGAACACGGGCACGTTGTTGGCAATGGCCGCCTCCACCGTTCCCATGAGCGTGCCGTCGCCCCCGATAACGCAACAGGCGTCCATTCCGGCAAGGGCTTGGACGGGCAGGGGATATTCTTGAATCACGCGCACCTGCGCCCCCAGCGCCCGGGCGTGGCGCTCCAAGGCCGTGGCCACCTGTTGGGCGCGCGGTTTAGTGTGATTGACGACAAGCGCCAAATTCTTCAAATGGGGGGCCATGCACCAAGACATAAGCGATATTTTGGGATAAATCAACTGCGCGATTGCGCGCGCACGCAGCCCCTGGCGCGTCGCTTTCTGCGTTGCAGACCCCCTTTTAATGTGCTTTGCTTGGAGATTACTTATGAATCCTGTGCTAAAGCTTATTTTGGAAGGCTCCTCCCTCTCGACTTCGCAGATGGCGGAAGTGCTTCGCGTGAAGCCCGAAGAAGTCGAAAAGGAAATCGAGCAGCTCAAAGCCCAAGGCGTCATCCTCGGCTGGCGCCCCATCCTGCGCCCGGATTTCGACGAGCACAGCGTGCGCGCCGTCATTGAGGTAAAAATCAGCCCCGAGCGCGAGGGCGGTTTCGACCGTCTGGCCGCCCGCATCAGCCAGTTTGAGCAGGTGGAAAATTGCTACCTCATGTCGGGCACCTACGACTTGCTCTTGTTTGTGCGCGCGCCCAATCTGCGCAAGGTGGCCTCTTTTGTGTACGAACGTCTGGCCACCATCGGCGGCGTTGTGTCCACCTCCACCCATTTCATGCTGCGTCCCTACAAGGAACAGGGTTTCCTGCTGTCGGCCCCCGAGTCGAATCCGGACAAGCCCATTGTCAGCGCCTAGTTGAGTCATTTTCATGAAAGACGAGAGCAATCGTTTTGTGGCGAAGCATGTCGCCGGAATTCCGCGTTCCGGCATTCGGGATTTCTTCTCGATCGCTTCGCAGATGAAGGACGCCATTTCCCTCGGCATCGGCGAGCCCGACTTCGTCACGCCTTGGCATATCCGCGAAGCCGCCATCTACGCACTCGAAAAGGGCCGCACCTCCTACACGGACAACCGCGGGCTCATCCAGCTGCGCACGGAGATTTCCGGCTATGTCCAGCGCCGCTACCACATCTGCTACAATCCCGAAACGGAAATCCTCGTCGGCGTCGGCGTTTCGGAAAATCTCGATTTGGCCCTGCGCGCCCTTATCAATCCGGGCGAAAAGGTGCTCTATCACGAGCCCTGCTACGTCTCCTACAGCCCTTCCGTGGCGCTCACGCACGGCGAAGCCATCGGCGTGCCCACCTCGGCCAAGGACAATTTTGCCATCACGCCCGAAGCCCTCGCCGCCGCGTGGCAGCCCGGCTGCAAGGTGCTTATGCTCAATTTCCCGACCAACCCAACGGGCGGCACGGTCGACCGCGTCGCGCTGGAAAAAATCGCGGCGTTCGTGAAGGAAAAGGACATGGTCGTCCTCAGCGACGAGATTTATTCCGAGCTCACCTTTGAAGGCGAGCACGTCAGCATCGCCAGCCTGCCCGGCATGAAGGAACGCACGGTGTTCTTGCACGGGTTTTCAAAGGCCTTCGCGATGACGGGCTTTCGCATCGGCTACGCGTGCGGACCGGCCCACATCATCGAGGCGATGATGAAAATCCACCAGTATTCCATGCTGTGCGCGCCCATTCTCAGCCAAGAGGCCGCCCTTGAGGCGCTGCGCCGCGGCGAGCCGGACATGGAAAAAATGCGCGAGCAGTACCGCCGCCGCCGCGACTACATTGTGGCGCGTTTCAACGAGCTGGGATTGCCCTGTCATTTGCCGCGCGGGTCTTTTTACGCGTTTCCGAACATTTCATCCGTAGGCATGCCGTCCTTTGAATTCGCCACCCGTCTCATCCAAGAGGCGAAAGTGGCGATGGTGCCCGGCACGGCCTTCGGTCCCAGCGGGGCGGGCTTTGTACGCGCGGCCTTCTGTACCAGTTACGAAAATCTCATGGAAGCCACCAACCGTCTCGGTCGTTGGCTCGACAAAAACCGGCCCCGCTGAGCTCTCTCGGCGCGCGGCCCACTGCAACACTCGCACATGGAAATCAATCGCAGCGTGGCCCTCGTCGGCCGCCCCAACGTCGGCAAAAGCCGCCTGTTCAATCGTCTGACAGGCAAGCGCATTTCCATTGTGCATGATCAGCCGGGCGTCACCCGCGACCTCATCACCGCCGTGGTGAACGACGACTACCTGCTCATGGACACGGGCGGTATCGGCATGGAAATTGCAGGAACCCCCGCGCAGTTGACCAAGGCCACCCACGAGCAAGTCGATTTCGCCATCGCTTCGGCGAGCGTCATCGTGTTGATGGCCGACGCCCACACCGGGCTTGTGCCACAGGACGAAATCATCGCCAAACGCCTGCACGACGCGGGCAAAAAGGTGATTTTGGTAATCAACAAGGCGGAGAATTTCGAGCAGGTCGAGAGCGACATGCACTCCTTTTTCAAACTCGGATTGGGCGATCCCCTGCCCATTTCCGCCGAGCACAACATGGGCATCGGCGAGCTGCGCGAGCGCATTGAAACCGCCCTCGGCCCCAAACCCGAAACCGTGCCTGTCGATGAAGCCATTTCCGGCCACCGCATCCGCATGTGCCTCGTGGGCAAGCCCAATGTGGGCAAGTCTTCCATCGGCAACCGCCTCTTGCAAAACGACCGCCTGATCGTCAGCGAAATTCCGGGAACCACGCGCGACGCCATTTCCCACAATTTGGATTACCAGAGCCCCAAGGGAGACATCTGGCCCTTCGAACTCATCGACACGGCGGGCCTGCGCGCCGCCCCCAAGCTCTCCACCTCCGTCGAATATTTTTCCTCCGTGCGCACGCAGCAGGCCATTGAGGCCGCGGAAATCGTGGTGCTGGTGCTCGACGCCCTGGGCGGCGTCACCAAGCAGGACAAGCGCATCGCGGGCGAAATCGTCGCGGCGGGCAAGGGCCTCGTGGTCGTCGTCAACAAATGGGATTTGGCGCTCGCCAAATTTGAAAAGGAGCCCCTGCAGGGCTTCGACAACATCCGCGACTTTCGCCGCTCCTTCCTGGACGCCGTGCTCGAAGAGCTTTTCTTCCTGCCGCGCTGCCCGGTGGTGTTCACCTCGGCCAAGGAGAATCTCAATCTCGACGAACTCTTGCGCCACGCGCGCAACGTCTACGAAAGCTATATTCGCGACTTGCCCACGGGCAAAATCAACCGCGTCATCCAGTCCATCATCGAACAGCGCGCCCCCTCCATCGCGGGCGGCCGCCGTTTCAAGGTCTACTACGCCTTGCAAGTGAGCAAAGGGCCGCAGGTGATCCGCCTGTATTGCAACGAGCCTTTGAAGCTTGAAGACGATTATCAGCGTTTCATGGAACGAAACTTCTTGGAAGCTTTCGAACTCTATGGCGTGTCCGTGCGCTTCAATCTGGTGGGCAAACCGGCCATGCGCCGCCCCCTCTACGAGGCGGATAAGACGCGCGGGGCCGTCCAGCGCAAGCGCGTGGAGCGCTCCGAATTGGCCGCCCGCAAAAAGCGCCGTCCGCCCAAAAAACGCTAATTTTCAAGGTTCCGCATGCCGCGTCCTTCACTCATCTTCTTCGGCTCCGACGCCATTGCCCTCCCGGCCTTGGAATATTTGGTCTCTGCCGAAAGCCCGGTGAAGGTCGTGGGGGTGTTCTCCCAGCCCGACCGTCCGCAAGGGCGCGGGCAAAAGTGCCAGCCAAACCCCGTTTCGGCATGGGCCTTGGCGCACAACCTGCCGCTCTGGCGTCCCGAAAAGCTCGGACAGGAGGCGGTGGACACCCTCGCCCAATCCAAGGCTGACATCGCCTTGGTGATGGCCTACGGACACCTGCTCAAACCCGCTTTGCTCGACACCCCGCCGTTGGGCTTTCTAAACTTGCACGGTTCGATTTTGCCCGCCTATCGCGGGGCCTCGCCGTTGGTGGGGGTTGTCATGGAAGGGGCGGCACAAACGGGCGTTTCCCTTATGCGGGTGGCCCCCGCACTCGACGCGGGACCCGTTTGCGACACGGAAAAAGTGACCGTTGATTTTAAGGACACAGCCGAAACGCTTCGCCCCAAAATCGCGCAGGCGTGCGTGCCCTTGTTGCGCCGGGCGCTTCCGCACATCTTGTCCGGCAACGCCGAATTTATCGAACAGGAACCGCGCTATGTCTCCTACACCCGCAAGATCGAAAAGAGCGATGGGGCCTTGGATTTTGTGATGGCCGCGCAAGTGCTTTCCAACCGCATCCGCGCGCTGTCGCCTTGGCCGGGATGCACGGTTGAGGTCAACGGCGTCCCCTTGAAGATTTTCGACGCCTTCGCCACGGTGGAAAAACACGGCGCGCTTCCGGGCACCGTCTTGCAGTCGGGCGAAACGGGCCTGCGCATCGCCACGGGCAGCGGCATTTTGAATATCACCGAATTGCAGCGTCCGGGCGGCAAGCGCCTAAAAGCCGCGCAGTTCCTGAGGGGCTTCCCCCTGCATATCGGCACGGTTTTCCCGAGCGTGTCCATGCCGCCGCTGGTCTCTCATGCGCCGTTTCCGCGCAAAACGCCCACGGTTTCCTTTGACAAATAGGCCCTTTGCTTCAGATAGTAGTGGGGTTGATTTTTACATTATGAAAAAAGTCGCTCTATTGCTTTTGTTGAGTTTGTCCTTCGGCGTTTTGTCGGCGCAGACTTCGCCCGCTTCCCAGCTGGCGGGCATCGCGCAGGACATGGAACTGCTCACGCGCCAAGTTAACCAGTTGCGCATGGAAGTGGACTCCCTGCGCAAGGACAACGAAGATTTGCGCCGCCAAGTGGGGCAGGCGGGCAGCGCCCAAACACAGGCCACCGCGCTCGCCGCTTTGCGCCGCGATATGGATTCGCAAAACGCCGAAACCAAGCGCCAGATTCTTACGGAAGTGTCCCGCCAAATCGAGGCGCTCGCCAATCAGATGCAGGCCGCCTTCGACAAGCTCGCCGGAGCCGCCCGCGCGCAGCCGACCACCCCGACCAAGACCACTTTCTCCAGCGACTACTCCAAAGACGGCGTCGTCTATACGGTGAAGGCCGGCGACACCCTCGGCCGCATCGCCCGCGAGTTCAACGCGAACGTGCGCGACATCCAAAACGCCAACAAGATTGTGGATCCCGCGCGCGACTTGCGCCCCGGCCAGTCCATCTTCATCCCGAAGGCGAAGGACTAGTATTTTTCGTTTGCAACCGGCAACCTAGCCTTTTGTTCTCATGACCCCTCTCAAAAAACACGGACTCGGCCGCGGCCTCAGCGGTTTGATTGCCGGTGCAAAGCCTTCTGTCCAGCCCGCTGAAAAAGCGCCCGTGGCCGCGTCTGCCGCAAAGTCGCCGATGGTTGCCGCCGCCGTTAAATCGGCTGCCGCACCCGCGGCTCCCGCTAGTCCTTTTCAGCAAATCTCGCTTGCAAAAGTGGCGGCCAGCCCCCATCAGGCCCGCCGCGATTTCGACGAACAGGCCATCCGCGAATTGGCCGACAGCATCCGTTCCGAGGGGCTTCTGCAACCCATCGTGGTGCGCAAAAAGGCGGACAAATTCCTGCTGATTGCGGGCGAACGCCGCTGGCGCGCCTGCCAGTTGCTCGGCTTGCAGACCATCAGCGCCTGCGTGCTCGAAACGAGCGAGGCCTCCTCCGCCGTGATGGGCCTGATCGAAAACTTGCAGCGCCGCGACCTAAACCCCATTGAAACGGCCTTGGGTTACGCGAGCTTGATGAAGGATTTTAACCTGACGCAAGAGGCTGTGGCCGAACGCGTCGCCCAGCCCCGCGCGACCATCGCCAACACCCTGCGGTTGCTTTCGCTCGAACGCGATATTCAGAATTTTATCACCAAAGGCTCCCTCTCCGTCGGCCACGCCAAGGTGCTCTTGGGCGTCGAATCCCCGGAGATGCGGCTCATCCTCGCGCGCAAAATCATTGAGGAAAGCCTCAGCGTGCGCGAAACGGAAATCGAAGTGGCCCGTCTCAAGCGCGACGGCGGCAAGAAAATGGTTCGCAATACGTTGGAGCAGGCCCAGTCGGCCGTCATCGCCGATTTGGAAAAGCGTCTGTCGAGCCGCTTGAACACTCATGTGGCTCTCAAGCACGGCCCCAAGCACGGCAAAATCGTCATCGAATATTCCGGCAACGAAGACCTTCAGCGCATCCTCGAACGCCTTGGTTTGGAATAGTTCGCGCCGCTTTTGCGCTTGAAGTGTTCGCCGCTTTGCGGCATTTTAAAGCATTCACCTCGTTTTGTTTCGCATGAGCATTCTCCTCACCATTTTTTCCCTCATTCTGGTCATCTTGTGCCTGTTCATCGGCCTTATCGTCCTGATGCAGCGCGCCAGCTCCAATGCGGGTATGGGTTCCGCCCTCGGCGGCGGCGCCGCTGAATCCGCCTTTGGCGGCGAAACGGCCAATGTGCTGACCCGCATCACCATCTGGTCGATCGTCATTTTCTTTGTGCTCTCGATGGGCCTTTATATGGGTTTCCTCCATCAGGCCACCCGTGCCGAAGCCTCCGACGCCCCCTCGCTTTCCGCCGTGGTGCAGCAGGCCATTGCCGACGCTCCCTCGCCCAAGGCCGCCCAAGCGCCTGCGGCTCCCGCCAAGCCCGCCGCTGCGGCCTCCACGCCCCAGACGCAGGCCATCCCCGGGGCTTCCGCCGCCCAGCAATAGCCCAGCCAAGGCTCTTGCGCCTTTCCCTATGTTTCGAGCGCTGTCACAGCACAAACTCGCGGGGAAAGTCCTCGGCATTCGTAAATGTTTTGCAGGCCTTGCCGTCTTTTTGGCGGCAGGGCTTTTGTTTGCCCAATCGCGGACGGCTCCCAGCGTCCAGCCCATCGCCGATTTGACCCCCGCGACGGCGGGGCAGGCCATCACGCAGTTTCGCGCCACGCGTTTTGCCAGCGATTTTTGCTTCCGCTTCGAGCTCACGCATTTTCCCCGCAAGGGCGACGAGACGGTCTACGACGGTTTCCTGTGGGGCGCGCCCACGCCGGAAGGGGCGCATTTTCGCCTGCTTTTTTGGAAGCGCGGCGACCCGGAAAACAAACGCCAATTTCTCATGTACTCCGGCGCGCAGCCGCACGTGTGGACGGGTGGGGCGGGGCAGCCCGTGCGCGAACTGTCCACCTCCGGGCAATACGAACCGCTGGCTCCCGGTCTGCTCTATTCGCCCTTCGACGTGATGATGCCTTTTGTCTACTGGCCGGATTGGACTTACGAGGGCCCCAAGCGCGTGCAAAGCCGCTCCACCGACTTGTTTTTGTTCCGCGCACCCGCCGCGTGGTCGCAGGCTCACCCCGAGCAGTCGGGCGTGCGCGTGGCCCTTGACCGCACCTTTAACGCCCTCATCTACGCCCAGCTCATTGAGTCTTCCGGCAAGACCCTGCGCACTTTCCGCATCGTGGATTTGAAGAAAGTGAAGGAGCAGTGGGTCGTCAAGCGCGTCGACTTCATGGACGAGACCACCCGCGACAAGGACCGCTTCGCCGTCACCGCCGCCGCATTGCCCCTGCGCATCAATCCAAAATTTTTCACGCCCGAGGCCATGCAGGCACTGCCCAAACCGCTGGACGAGGAACTCTTCACCGTCTTTTAAAACCGAAGCGCCGAAAAAAACGGCGCTTTTTTATTTCCCAAAAACCGGCGAGCGTCCGCGCGAATTTCTCCTCGGAAACGTATCGAAAATATCCCTACCGGCGTATCTTTAAATTCGATACGTTTACGTTTTTTTTCGAAAAAAATAAAAAAATAAGTTGCATTTGTCGGGAATGTAGTTAGTTTACGGCTACAGAGTGTATTAGATTAACCGATACATTCTCCACCCACAACACATGCCCTCGGTTGAAGAAAGCGTTTCGCCGCTGACGTTTGACATCAAGGAAGACCTCCTTGAACGTGTCGCGTCCTTCCAGGACAAAAGCGGCGCCCGCTCCCTGAGCGATGTCGTCCGCTATGCGGTAGGGGTTTTTGACTTTGGTGACTTCGAGGCGGGCAAGCCCGCTCATCGACAGCTTTCGGTGCGTTTACCGGCGGAGCAAAAGGCGCGTCTCATGCGTGCGGCACGGGTACACCGTGTCAGCGTGGGCGAGCTGCTTCGCACCGCTCTCGACGCACTTCCCAACAATCCGCCTAGCGGATTCACCAAAAACATAACCCAATATATCGCCATGCCTGCTAAAAAACCTGCTAAGAAGGCCGTTGCCAAGAAAGCGTGCGCTTGCACGAAGAAAGCCCCCGCCAAGAAGGCGGTCGCCAAGAAGGCCCCGGCCAAGAAGGCCGTTGCCAAGAAGAAATAAGGCAACCTTGCAATTCCACTCCGCCGGTGCCCTTTCTCTGAAAGTTCGCCGGACGGATTTTCCTGCAAGGCGTTGCCCCGGCGGGTGTTTTACCACCCCACTTGAGCACATTGCGTTTGCAGTGTTGGCCAACCTCGCGGAGGTTCACTCTGCGAGGTTGCCTTGTGTCTGGACATCGCGATCGGGCTTTTTGCGGCGCGCGGGGTTTTATTGCCCCGGATAAGCGGCATTCCTCACGGCGACGCGCTCAGATTCGGTCAGTCCGGGATGCTCCACAAGCATTTTTAGCTTTTGGGGATCGCCCCCGGCCAAACGCTGTGCCATCCGGATTAACAGTTCGATGCGCGCATTTTCGCCTTTCTTGGTTTGCGGAAGGCTCAGTACCACGGTCATAACCCCTTCCGGATTTTTGGAGAGCTCATCCGAGTCCACCAAAATATCGGCCGCGATTGCCTTTACGGCCCCCTGTGGTAGGCTCATCGCCCATGCTCGTGCGGCAGTGGAATCGCTCCAAATCCACTGTTTAAAGCTGTCTTTCACGACCGCACGCACAAGCTTGTTTTGGCTCACCGCGCGTTCGCGCAGCCATACCCCCGCCGCATCCGGGCACTCCAGCATCCATCTGCCGACAAAGCTTATCACGGCATCGTCGCGCTCGGGCCGGTCGGAAAACGCCTCCATTTGTTTAAAGAATTCAAGCGCCTGTTTTTTGCTCCACGCATGCCCCACGGATTCGATCGCCGTCTTGCGCGCAACATCCCCCTTGAGCGAAAAGGCCCATTGCAACGCCTCCGTTGGATTTTTCCGCGCAAGCCGATAGGCGATATCGCCGTAGAAATAGTCCGCTTCCCCGGCGTACCCCGGAGGAGGCGTCTGAATGCTCAAGACGGCCGCCTCCATTTGCCCGCCCTTGATCAGCGCCTCCACATGTTCGCGATACGCTTGATCCCGGACGGCGCTTGCGGGCAGCGTCGCCAGCCATTTGCGCGCCTCGCCGGGCTGGGTTTGCGTCCACGAGACGGATAGTTCCAGCAGGAATCTGTCCTTCAATTTCCCTTCCGGCAACTGCGGAAGGGTTTCCGCATTCAGCACCCCGCCCAGCGAGGATCCGGATTCAAATCCCAAATTTTTGAGAATTTTCGCGGATTCCGCGTTTGGCAAATGTCCGGCCATCCACAGCAAGTCCTCTTTGTTAAAGTCCCCCGCCAATGCAAAGGACAGCAGATTGGTGCGGGCTTCGCTCGGCGGCAGCGTCATCGCCCAGTCGCGCAGGGCCCTGGCCGACGTTCGGTTGGGTATTCCCTTGTCGTTCCATGCGGTAAAGCGCGCGCGCGGCAGGGACAGGAGCAGTTCTTTGCGTGTGGCCTCATCGGGCACTTGTTTCATCAGGTCGTCAATATTGCCGCCTTGCGGCAAATAAAAGTTCATGGCATCCCTCCATACGGTTTGCCGAATCACAGGGTCTGTGATCTGCAGCAGGGGCTTCATGTCGGAAAAGTTCCTGTATTTAGCCAACGCCCGCCAACAGGATTTGACGGCGATCTCGCGCACGTTTCCATCGGCAAGGGTGTTGGCGCAGGCCAGTGCGCTGTCAAAGTCGCTTTTGCTCCAGCGGTTGAACAGCGCTTGCGCCGCAGCCTTCTTGGCGTCTTGGCCGGACAAGGGTTCCATCAATGCAAACGCCTTGCGCGGGTCTTCTCCGCTCAACTTGAAGAAGGCTTTGTCGTAAAGCGCCGACAGGTAGGCCCCCTCAAAATACTCGTCGAAAAACGGAAAAAGAATGGAGACGTTTTCAAAAGAGGCGTCTCGCGCGGGGCCGCACATCAAAAGGAATTGGGGATACCCGGAGACATCCTTCACCGCATCCAAAAAAGCCGTGGGATCTTCCGCAAACCAGCGTGCGGTGAAGGGCTCATAGGAAAATCCGGGGGTATCGAGCCGCATATAGGCCAAGAAGGGCTTCCATGCGGCCTTCGGATCTTGCCCGGCCCATTCGCGAAAGACCTCCGTCATCAGCGCGGGCGTCTGTGCAAAATAGCGGGCATCTCCCCCTTTTTGCTCCGCAAGAAAGGCAAACGCTTCCGCCGCGTTTTTTTGCGCATAGCCTTCGATGAATCCGCGCTCCATAAACACGCGCAAGGGCGTTTTTTCGCCGCATTTTTGGAGCGCCGCAAGGGCTTCTGGGATGTTAGCGCGCGCCCATTCGCGGAAGAGCGCGCGCACATAATTGCCTTGTTCCGGGCTGGTCGGCAGCGCCAGACATCCCTGCAAGGCGTCTTGGGGAGCTCGATTCGCCCAGTAGGCCACAATCTGGTCGCACGCGCTTGCCGAGCGAGGGTCAGTGAGGTTTTGCGCCTGCGCAAAATAAGCGGCGTATGCTTCGGCGGAGGCATTTTCCAAACGGGCAAACAGCGCCTTGTTTTGCGCAAAAGAAGTATCGGCTTGTCCCCATCGGGCGAGCGCATCGGGGATAGGGGCATCCGCCGCGCTTGCCCACGGCAGGCACACTAGCGGCAGGCATCCGGCGAGCAGCCTGCTTAAGCGGCAAAGTTTCGTGCGTACGTTCATGGGGAGGGAAAGAGCCGCTTTCGCAGGGCTATTTGCTCCTCGGGAGGGAGCGGGGAATTTGCGATCGCTTGCAAGACGGCGTCGCTGTCTTTTTCCATAAAGCGCCACATGTCTGACCCCGAGCATGCTTCTCGGAGCTGCGGATCGCTGATTTGCGCCGCCCAATCCAGCGCTTCTTTCGGGTCTTTGGCATAGGGGTTTTTCAGGAGCATTTCAAGCATGGCGTCCTTGACCGTGCCGGAGGGCTGTTTCCCGAGCCATTGAAGGGCGGCATAGGGGGTGTCTTCCATCCAGAGGCGGAAGGCTTCGGCGTACGATGCGCGCCCAATCTCGTCTTTTTTAAACAGCGCATAGAGCCTGGGCACTTGGCTTGCGGGATCGGCGGATACCCATGCCCGCAGAATTTTCCGAGCGTCGTCCGTTTTCAAACTTGGGTCGTTGGCGCGGGCAATCTCAAAGGCTTCTTCGGGGGCATATTTGGCAAGACGACGCGCATAGGCCAGTCGCAAAGCCGCGCGGTAGGGATCTGGCATTTTTTCGATCGAAGCCCGCAGGGCTTGCGGATTTTCTTCAAAAAGACGTCCCAGCAAATCATCATAGGGGGTTTCCGAACGATTCAGGAAGGAATCGAGCACCTCGGGGTCGTTCAACACCTTCAATCCTTGTTGGAAATCGCCGTTGGCCATTGCAGAGAGAGCGCTGTTGCGCAACCGCTGAGAAAGGCTCGGGGTCTGGATGGAGTCGGCCACTTTTAGCGCCCCCTGCGGCGAAGATCGGGATAGCTTTTCTCCCACCGAAAGCAAAAACCAGTCTTTTCGTTCCCCTTCGGGAAAATCCTTGAGCAATTCGAGGGCCATCGCCGGGTCGTGGTCATCCACTTCGTCAATCAGCATGCGAAAGGTCTCATCGCGCTTATTTCCCGTGCGGTTTTTCAAAATCCAATCTTTAAAAGCCACAGGGTCTGGCATACTTCGGTATCCAAACACATAGCCGATTTGAATCTGCATGTCATAAGCCAAGACCCATTCTTTGTACCATTCCAACGCCTGAGCGGGGTCTTTCTCCGCCGACAGCTTGAGTATGCGCTCGGCCACATTTTCGCGCAGCTGCGGCGCGTCGAGACCCTTCATCCAAGTTACGGCAGCGGCGGGATCCTTGCGAAAAAGGGCAATCCCGGCTTGTTCGTAGGCAAACGACTTTTCCTGTTCGGTTCTAAACGGCGCTTTGCTCAACTGCGCACGCACGGCCTCAAAATTTTCGTCGGGTAGGCAATCGATCAAGATGCCCCGCCAGGTGTAATCCACATTTTCCGGCGGCATTTGGTCGACCAGCGCCATCATCGCCATCGGTGCTTGTCTGCCCAGGGGACGCATCACTTTGTCAAAAACCCGCTTTTTGTCCGCAGGGGAGGCGGTTTCGGCCCAGCGCGTCAAGGTATTGATCGCCAATGCCCCGTCTATCCCGGCAAGCTTCGCAAGCAAATCGGGCAAAATCTCCCGTTGCAGCGTGGGATCCTTAATCTCCAAAATCTCTTGCGCCGCCTGTGCAGGGTCGCATTCCATGCGCACCGAGAAAAAATTCCGGTAGATGTCGCGCCCCTCCTTTGTTTTTACGGGCGATAGGCGCGCCAGTAATCGAATCGAGTATTCCGGATAGAAGCGGGGCAGAAAGTCATTCTTAAGCAGCACGGCGGCCAATGCCTTGGCGTCTTTTTCGCGCATCCCCGCTATATAGTTTTCCGCTGAGGGAGCGTCCTGCGCAAACCACGCTTCAAACACCCTCGTGAGTGATCCAATTTTGTCATGGCTCGCGGCAAAGGCGATGGCGTCTATGCGGTTCTCTTGCGCCCATATCCCTAATGTAGTGGACAACCCGGGGGTAGTCTCGCCGTAAATCGGCGCTAGGGCGCACTGGGCGGCTTGGGCGGGGTTCACGCGCGCCCGCGCCTTTAACACTTCGGACGCCATTTTGCCGCGAAGCAGAACGTTATGGATTTCTTGCACCGCCTGTTGCGCGGCCTCGAAGTCGCAGGTGCCCCAGGCCGCGAAAACCGCCCGCGCCGCATCCTCGGGAAAGGGCGACATTGTTTGCAGGGCATTCCAAGCCGCTTGCGGATCCGAAGCCCCCCATTTTTCGCCCGCGACGACCAAGGCTTCATCGCGCAGCGCCGGCTTTATGTTTTTTCCCTGCGCAAACAGCTCGGCCAACCCCGCCGCATCCAAACCGTCGACAAAGGAATATAAAAAGGCGCTCCGTTGATATGGCGGCAAGTGCTCCATCGACTGGTTTAGGTATTCCGCATATCCGCCGTTCTCGCCGGATTTCAATCCTTGGCCCATCGCCCCACAAGAAAACCCCGCGAGGATCATCCCTCCCGCCAGAAAAAACAGGGTATAGTGTCTGCGCTTCACCGCGACAAAAGGGATAACAGAGAATCCAATATTAGGGAATCAAAATTAAAATCAGCTTTCCGACCGAATCATTTCGCGTTGGAAAGCGCTTTTTGCCCTGCCTCGCGCTCGGCCTGGGTTAATTGGGGGTTTGCCAGGAGCGCTTGCGCTTTTTCCGGATATTCTTTGGCCAATCGCACAATCAAGTTCGTCATCAGTTCTTGTCGCCGATTTTTCTCTCCCGATTCCACTGGTATGGCAAATATCCACGCCTGTACGCCCTCGGGGGATTTGATCGCCTCATTGGTGTAGACCATCGAGGCAATTGCCTGCGTGCGCGTGGATCCCTCCGGCAGTGTTTGTAGCCATTGCGTGGCGGCCATGGGATCCTGCGACACCCAATAGCTGAAAAAGCCGCCGACGCCCTCTTTGGTCGTCTCGGGATTTGCGGCCACGTTGTTTTTGACCCATCCCGCTGCGGCTTCTGGATCCTCGAATCCCCAGCTAGAGATAAAATGTCGCATAGCGCGATTTTTTGCTTCGCCGTTTTCCAAAGCGCCTATTTGGGCAAGAAATTCTCCCGCGTGGTTTTTATCCCAACCGCTGGCGATTCCGCAGAAGGCTTCCGTTTGGGCGTCTTTGTCGGTCAAAGCAAGCGCCCAAGCTATCGCCTCCGAGCTATTTTTTTTGGCCAACTGATAGGCTAATTGCTGGTAAAAAAAATCGCCGGGTTGATAGCCTTCCGGCATATTTTGCAGTGCGGCCATGGTGGCGGGGATTTGGTTGCTATCTAGCAAACCATTTACGTAATTAGCGTAAGCCTTGTCTCTCGATTGGTCTTGGGGCAAAGCGACGAGAAATGCCCGCGCATCCTCAGGGGACTGCTTTGCGAGTTCCCGTACCAGCCCCGACATGAAGAAATCCCGTAGATTTCCCTCCGGCAAGGCGTTGAAGTTTTCAACCGTGAGCAATTTTTTTGTGTCGCTGTTGGAATATTCCAGCAGATTTCGATAGAGCGCGTTGGCCTCACCGGGGGGCAGATGTTCGCTGACCCACTGCAGGTCTTCCATGCGCGCATTCGTGTTAAAAACCGATTGCAGCAATTGCATGCGCGCTTGGCCGGGCGGCAGTATCAGCGCCCAGTCGCGCAGGCTTTCGGCGGCTTTTCTGTCGGAAATGGAAAACCCGCACCAGTATCCCTCCCTTGTATGTACCATCGAAGAAAGCAGATCGCGCTGCATTTTGAGATCCGAAATTTGCTTCATCAGCGGGCCGATGTCTTTTTCGGAATACAGGCAGTTGCGCATTTTTTCTTGGATGAGTTTTTGGCGCACGCTTTGATCCGGAATGGCCAGCATCGCCTTGATATCCTTTTCATCGTCGCCAGAGTTGATTTTGCTCCGCCAGAGCGATTCGAGCACCTCGCTTCGTAGTCGGGGATCTTCAATTTTAAGCGCTTCTTGCATCGCCGTGCCAAAGTCCGTGCGACCCCATACGCTAAAAACCGCCGCCAAAACCGTTTTGCCCTCGGGGGTGTTTTGCAGCTTATAGGCGCACTCCAAGGCAAAAGGCAAATTCTCCTTGCCGAAATTGCTAAAGAGCCTCGAAAGTAACCATGGGTTGTTTCTCCCCATGTTTTTCTGGATCACCGGCAGCAACAGCGCGAAGGTTTCGCGGGTTACGTTTTCCGGAATCAAGCTGGCGAGAACATTGCGCAATTCCTCCGGCGGGAAGACCGAAATGGCCTTCAGGCATGCCTTGGGATCTTCCGCAAACCAAGTGCTTAACATGGTATACAGCGAGAGTTGCTCGCGTTCGTCTTGGCTCAGGGAGGCGAGCGTTTGAAAAGCCGTTTGCGGGTCTTTCTCCGCCCATTTGCGCAGGACGCTCTCGGTGGAGCCGCTGCGATAGAGCAGGGGATCCGGATGTTCGCGTCTTTGCTTGAGCAGAAAGAAAAAGGCTTCCTGCGGATTGCGCTGCGCATACCCTTCAAAGAATCCGGTGACCATATGGGTGGCTGGCGATTTCCCCTGATAGGTCAAAATGGTCGCATAAGCCGCCTGCGGGTCGCTTTCGCCCCAACTGCGGAAGAGTTCGCGTATGTCGTTGCGCTGCAGAAATGCCGCCTCCTGCGAGAGGCAGGCCTTGAGCGCCGATGGGGCGTCTTCCGCCGCCCAATAACGCAAAATCTGGGACTTAAATTCCCTGCGCACGGCGGGCGAAAGCTTTTGGGCCTGCACGAAATAAGCGCCCAATTCCTTGGAGTCCGCTTTTTCGAGCAAGGCCGTCAATGCGGCGGCCCGCTCAAAGGGCAGAGCTATCTGTGCGGCCGAGTTTATCCCCGTGGTATCGGCCGCCAGCACCCAAAAGGGAATGCACCACATGAGGATGCGCGCGCATTTCATTGAAAAATAAAAACGGGGATGATTCATTGGACACCTCCTTGACGCAAAATTTCAGATTTCCATTGCGGGGGGATTGTGCTCGATTCCACCGCTTGTCGCGCCGCCTCCGGATCGCGTTTGCTCCACTGGTTAAAAACGTTCATCACGCTGTTCTTTCGCATGTCCGTGTCGTCGATCGTCTTCGCCCACGTAAAGGCGGCCTCGGGATCGCTCTTGCTTTGGGTGCTCACCAGCGCCACCACCATGCTATCGCGGGTGCTTCCCGCAGGCTGGGCCGCCAGCCAAGCCGAGGCGTTTCCGGGGTCTTGCTCCAGCCATTCCCCCATTCCCTGCGCGTAAAGCGGCAGATAGGCATTATCGCCTTCTGTGCGTTCATCGAGCCATGCGATCGCCCCTGCGGCGTCGTAATTGGTCCATGAGGAGAAAACTCGTTCCAAGTTGGCTGGCTTCCCGTTTTCGGAATGTTCTATCAGCAATTCCATCGCACTGAGCGGGTCGGTGTTCGCCAATGAGGCGGCATAAGACTCCAGCATGGGCCCGCGGTATCCTTCTGGCATCGCTTCGATGGTCTCCAGCACACGCGCGGAATCGACCATGACCAAGGCGTTCAGTATGGAACTTTCCCTGCGCCAGTCTTTTTTGGACTCCTCCAGTGCCATCGCCGCAAATTCCGGGTCGCGCAGCATTCCCAATCCCGTTTCAAAATCGCTCTGCGCTATTTCCGCAAATATTTTCGACCTCATCTTTTGGGCCAATTCCGGGTCGTTGAGTGAGTCGGCCAGTTTCATCGCAGACTCGGGGGCATTCTCCACAATAGCGCCCGCCACTGATTCCGCCATCCGGTCTTTGGCATCGCCTTCGCGCATTTTATCCCAGAGCGCTATGGCGGCCATCGGGTCTTTTTTCGCCACCTTCTCCGCCAGCTGCTGCAGCAAAAACCCCCTTTCATAACCTTTGATGTTTTTAAAGGTCCAATCGGCGACTTCCTCGGGGTTTGCAATATCCTCCTGACCGAAGAGTATGGTTTGCGCGCTGACGGAAAGGCCCTGCTCCTCCGACATATATTTGTAGAGATCCATCGCCTGCGAGAGATTCTTCTTCGCGCATTCCGCCAAAATGCCGCTGGCGGCAAAGTTCTTCATCTCTTTATCGGGAATGTCCCCTAGCCATGCCAAGGCGTTTTTAGGATTATGCTTGTAGAGGTTTTCCGCAAAGGCGATATAGAGATTAAGACTCAGGTTCTTATTCGAAATATCCATCTGGGCCAAAATCGCCTTTCCTTTTTCGAGCGATTCCGGCGGCAGATTGCGGAAACAATTCGACATCCAGTTGTTGCGATCGCGTTCGGACTTGGGCATCTCCTGTAGAAAAAGAAGGGTTGCCATCGGGTCTTTCTGTGCAAGCACCCATATGTTGGAGGAAAACACATCTTTTTTTTCCTGTTCGCCTGCGAGCGGCATCCATTGCTTCAGAATGTCCAGCACCTGCTGCGGATCGACATCTCGAATTTCGGACAGCAAGGAGTCAAGGCTTTTGGCCTGGAGTTTGGGGTCCTGCAAGGCCAGTACTTCGGCGAGCGTCGCCTGCGGGGCGACAAAGAATTGGTTCCAGAAAAACCGCGCGTAGCGCTGGCGTTGCTTGTCGCTGTCCGGACTGGGAAAACGGTCGAGGAGTTCCCGCGCCTCTTTGGGGTTGAAACGCATGAAGTAATCGTTCTTCAAAATCGCCCCGACCGCCGATTCGCGCTGTTTTGCATCCATCGCCTGCAACCGCGCAAGGGCCGTCTGCGGATTTTCCGCCAGCCAATTGGTAAATATTCCGCGCAGTCGTCCGGCGCGGTCATTTTTCAGCGCAAAGTTCACGGCGGCTTCGCGGTCTGTCTCCGCCCAAATCTCTAAAATGTCGATCAGGGCAGGGTCTTTCTTTTCGTAAATTTCCGCAATGGATGCGTTGGCCGCCGCTGCGGGATCCGTCGCGGCCTTTACTTTGAAAATTTCGCCCAAAAGGTTGTTTTTCCGGCTCTTGTCCTGAACGGCCTCGGCGGCGCGTCGCGCGCCGTCAAAATCCTTTGCGCCCCATCCGATAAACAGGGCCCGCCCGGCGCGGTCCGGGTAGGGCACTATTTCTTGAATCGCAGTCCACCCGGCCTCCGGAGCGCTCTCCCCCAATCGCGTGGCCAAAATTTCCGTTACCCGCGCACGCCACATCGGCTTCACCGTGCGCTGTTGAGTAATCACCTCCAACAGCGCCGGGCCTTGCAGTCCCCCTGCAAATTCATACAAAAAGGCATCCTGTTCGCGCGAAGGCATCCCGTCCAATTTGCGGTTCAAATACCCCGCATAGTCCGTTTTCCCGTCGGCGGTGCGGACGGGCCCGCGCAACGAGCCCAGCATCTCGCCGCCCCATCGCCATAAGCCAAAGAGCCCTCCTGCCACGAGCAATAAAATTAAGATTAGGAAATACTTTTTGGATTTCATGGGGAAGGGGGTATACTCAATTTTATTGTGTGTCGGAAGACAGCAACTTCACGATTTCGTCGCGTTCGCTTTGCGTCAGTTTGGGATTCTCCAAAAGAGCTTGCGCCTTCGCGGCGTCTTGGGAGCGCACGCGCTTTACCAATTCAGCAATCACTTGGGCGCGCAAATTCGCCTCGTTGCCCCCGGGAGTAATGCTCAAGGCCCATTCCATCACGCCCTCGGGTGATTTTAGCGCCTCATTGGATTCGACCATGGCGCCGATGGCCTGATTGCGCACGGCGCCTTCGGGGATTCCGGTCAGCCATTGGGTGGCCGACAGCGGGTCTCGGTTCATCCAGTTGCCGAAGGAGTTCATGATGGCCGTGCGGGCAAATTCCGTTTGCGTGATGTTGGCTTTCGCCCAAGCGGCGGCGCCTTCGGGGTCATCATATCCCCAGCCTGCGAGAAAAGCGGAGGTGGCTCTTTGGGCTTCGGGAATGTCACCCAGTGCCTGCATTTGCGCAAAGAACGCCTCGGGTTGCTTCTTATTCCAATTCCAACCAAGCAGGCTCATCATGCACTGTCTATCCTGCGAGTCGCCTATCGCCATGGCCCATGTCAACGCTTTGCCGGGATCCTTTTGGATGATGTCGCTCCAAACGTGGTTCTTGTAGTAGCTGCCGCCGTCATCGTCATTCGACATCGCGCTGAGCGCATCCAAGGCGGCGTCCAATTGGTTTTTGTTCACCAAAACGCCGACATATTCGGCATAGGCCTCTTCTTTGGCTTTGTCGGGCGGCAGGGATGCGAGCCATTCTTTGGCCGCTTGCGGCGACGCTTCGGCCATGTTTTTAGCCAATAACCGCATGAAGCGATCGCGCAGCACCCCTTCGGGCAAAGCGTTAAAATTTTCCACACTCAGTAGCGCTTTGGCTCGCACTTCGGAGCCGGAAAGCATTTCCCCCAATACGTAGGCGCATTCGGGCGGCGTTAAATTCTGGTCCATCCATGTCAGGTCGCCCATTTGGGGCGTGTCTTGCCTAAAAATCATCCCCAGCAGCTGCATGCGCACCTCGCTAGGGGGAATCATGAGCGCCCATTCGCGCAAAGTCTCGGAGGTCTTTTTGTCGGTGATCGTAAACTGTCCATAATAGTCCATGCCGGGCGTACGCACCAGCGCTACCAGCAAATCCCGCTTTTGTTCCGGCGTGGACAAGTAGGGATTGAGCAAGGCGAGGTCTCCGCCTTTTTTGAGGTAATCGCGGAATGCCTCCGCCATAATCTGCTTGCGCAAGGAGGGATTCTCAATGCCGTAGAGCAGCTTGAAGTCCTTGGGGAAATTCTCCGCTTTGAGACGGCTCTTCCACAATATGACCAGCAATTCGTTTCTCAGCGAAGCATCGTCTATCCCTGAGAGCGCGGCGCTTGCGGCGTCGAAATCATTGTTCCCCCAGACGGCGAAGATCTCTGAGAGCAACGCTTTCCGAAGGCTTCGTGCGGCAACGCCGTTCGCCAAAGCAAAGGTGCGTTCGGGGTTTTTCACGGCCCATGCGCGGACGAGTTCCCGCAAGCTCCACGTGTTGTTGCCGCAATATTGCAAAATCAAAGAAAGCAGCAACGGCGCATTGCTCAGGTCGGCATTTTCGATGTCAATCGCCCCCTGCGTCATTAGGCGTTGCTGCTCCTTCGGCAGCTTGGCGATATAACGACAGAAGTCCTCCGGGGCGTTTGCAAACCAAGTTTCGGCAAAATCGCTCAGAGAGTACCCCCGTCCAGATTGTTCAAATTCCAAGAGTATTCCCGCAGCTTCCTGGGGATTTTGCAGCGCCCATTCGCGCAAGATGGCTTCTTGCGCGGTGCCGAACCCGTCCATCAGTCCGGGATCCGCTTTTTCCTTCTCCAAAAGAAAGAAAAAGGCGGCTTTGGGATCGCGCTTGGCGTAGCCCTCGCAAAAACTCGTCAACAGGTAATAGACGGGCGGCTGTTTTTCAAAGCGGCGAATGGCGGCGTAGGCCTCAAGGGGGTTGCTCTGCCCCCACGCGCGGAACAATTCCCGCAAATGATGCCGCTGAAGAAATAGGGACGGCTGCGCCAGGCAGGCCCGCAGTGCGCCTTCTGGATCCACCGTGCCCCATGCGGACAATATCGGCGGCAAAAATTCTGCGCGCAGGGCGGGGGGGAAGGTTTGCACCTGCGAAAAATAATCCGCCAAAGCCGTGGCGTCGGCATCTGCCAACAGGGAATTCAACGCCTCGGCGCGCTCATAGGGCAGGGCGATTTCCCGGCATTGCGACAGCGAATCGCCGTCCGGGGCCCCGCGCAGTGCACAGGTCGCCGCGCAAGCCAGCGTCATCAGGCAGGCGAGTTTTGACAAATATGTGTGCGCGCGGTTCATTGGGCGTTGCTCCCTCCTTCCTGCGATAAAATCTCCGCTTTTTCCGCAGTGGGCAAATCGCTGTGTTCAATAGCCTCAACGGCGGATTGCGGGTCTGTCTTGCGCCAGCGGGCATAGACGTATTTGGCCTGATTGAGCCGCTCCTTGTCTTCCCCAATGGTGAGCGCCCATGCGAAGGCTCCCTCGGGGTCTTTTGCCGCTTCCGATCGAATTAACGCGCCTGTAAGCGCCTCTTTGAAGCTTCCTTCGCCCTGTTGCGCCAGCCACTGCGAAGCCGCCATTGGGTCGTACTCCAGCCATGAAATGATGCCGCGTTCCCCGGCCGCTCGAAACGCTTTTCCTTCGCCGGCATTCTCGCCCAGCCACTGCATGGCCCCTTCCGGATCTCGGGAGCTCCATTCGGAGAAGGTGTTGCGAAATCCGTTTCCGCCGTCTCCCAGCGGGTCTTGCGCCAGAATTTCAATGGCCGTCTGCGGGTAAATTTCGGCGATGCACAGCGCATAGGCGGTACGCATCTTCTCGCGGTAATTTTCCGGTAGGGAATCCAGCGTCACCAGCACGCGGTCTTTGTCAACAGCCACCAATGCCTCCATCATCGGGTTCGTCTGCCACCAGCCATCCGTCGTGCCGGCGGTCATCAAATCCAACACCTCCGGGTTTTTGAGCAGCGCGAGTCCTTGGTCAAAATCGCGCTTGGCGGTGTCGATGGCGATAGCCAATTTCAGCTGCGTTTGCAATTCGGGGCTCTGTACCCCTGAGGCCAGCAACATTGCCTCCTGCGCGGAATGTTCCAGCATCGCCTGCGCAAGTTCGCGCGTCATTTCGTCTTTGGTGCTGCCTTCGGGGGTTTTCTCCCAAATGCCGAGGGCCGAAGAAATGTCCTTGTCCGCGGTCATGCGCATCAGCGCGGGCAAGAGAAAGTCTTTGTCGCGAGCCGTCAAATTTGCGCGTATCCAGTCGGCGGCGGCTTGCGGCTCGGGAATCTCTTCCACAAAAAAAAACAGATTGTAGTGCGGAATATCCAACCCCTCTTGTTGCGTCAGGCGTTTGTAAAGCTCCATGCGTTCTGTGAACTTTTCCGGGGGGCTTCTTTCCAGCAGTGCCGATGCTGCCGCGCTTTTCGCGGCGCGATCCGGGATGCTGTCCATCCAAGCTTGCGCCTGCTTGGGGTCGTTTTTCCAAAGGTTATTGAACATGGCTCTGTAGGCTTTTGCGCGCCCTTCGTCGGTGCTAAATTCAGTGGCCGTCAATTGCCGTTTCGCCTCCTCAAAAGATTCGGGGCTTACCTGCCTGAAAACTTCGGCTTTCCACTCTTCGAACTCGCTTGAAGGCGGCAACTCCCCAAAAAATGCAAGCACCGCCAGCGGGTTGTCCCGCAATGGCTCCCAGATGGAACGCTGGATTGCCGCTACACGCGCCGGCGGTGAAGCCGTCGGCAGCCACTCGCGCAAGACTTCCAACACGGCGGGAGGATTCACATCGCCCAATTCCGACAGAACTGCGCCCATGACTTTTTCCTGCAGTTGCTTATTGCGCAGGGCAAGCACTTCGCGAACGGTTCCTTCGGGGTCGACGCACGCGCACTGCAAATAGAAGTTCACATAGCGGCGCTCCTGCTTTTTGGGATCGGGCGCGGGAAATTGTTCGATCAACGCTTTGGCTTGCGCGGGATTGAACCGGGTAAAGAAGTCGTTCGCCAAAACGGCCGCCACGCTCTCTTGCTGTTGCGCGGGGCTCATCGCCCGCAAACGGGCGGTGGCCGCAGCCGGATCGCGCGAAAGCCAGTTGGCAAACACCCTGCCAAGACGTTTGGCGCGGTCATTCGCTAGGGCAAAATCAACGGCGGCGCGCGGGTCGCTTTCTCCCCATAATTCAAGAATATCGGATAATCCGGGGTCTTTCTTTTCGTAAATCTCCGCCATTGCGCACAGGGCTGCCGCGCGCGGGTCAATTTTGGCGCGGGCTTTGAAGAGTTCGCCGGCCAAGGCATTGCGGCGTTTTTCTTTGCCGACGCTTTCCACAGCCGTGCGCGCGGCGTCGAAATCTCGCGCACCCCATCCGACGAAAAGAGCGCGCTCCGCGCGCTCGGGGAAAGGGGTTATTTCCATTAGGGATTTTCGCGTCGCTTCTGGGGCTGTTTCTCCGCCGCGCAGAGCCGCTATTTCCAGCACCCGCGCGCGATCCCTTGGTCGTATCGCCTTCCATTGTCCCAAGGCGTTTCCCAATTCATCGGGAGACAATGTCCCTAGATAGGCATACAAAAAGGCGTTTTGCTCACTGGGCGAAAGTTTTTCCAGCGTGCGGTTTATATATTCGGCATGATCCAATCTGCCGTCCGGTTCGCGCCGGGGGGCGTCTCGGTTTTCCAACAAGTCGCCGCCCCATCGCCATACGCCGACAACGCCCGCTAAGGCGATGAGCGGAAAAACAAAAAGAGCAATATGTTTTTTGGCGGACATTCTTTCGCGCATGCCTGAGGGCAGATTATCTGGGTTTTGCGGAATCTTCCAGTGCTTTTTCCGCGATTTTGTGTTCGATTTCTGAGAGCTTCGGGTTTTGTGCGATGGCTTCGGCGGCCAGATAATCCTTTTCAGCCACGCGATAGACCAGCGCGCGCACCATTTCTTCGCGCAAGCGCGGTTCTGTGTGGTCCGGGGCGATGCTCACCACCCACTCCATGACCGCTTCCGGCGATTTCTGCGCCTCGGAGGAATAGACCAGCGAGGAGATCGCCCGATTGCGCACGCTTCCGGAGGGCAGTGTGCTCAGCCATTGCGTCGCCGACAAGGGATCATTGTTGAGCCACTGGTTGAAAATCGTGTCCACAGCACTTTGGGCAAGCGCTTCGTTGTTCGCCGCATTGGCTTTTATCCACGCGCCGGCATCCTGTGGAGCGGCGACGCCCCATACCTCGAGGAAGGCGTTCAGCGCCCGATTCTTTTCCGTCCCTTCCGGCAGTTTCCCGATTCGCTCGAAAAACCCCTGCGGGTCCTGCGGACTCCAGGCGCTTGCGGCCCCGTAAACGGCCTTTTCGCGCGCCTCCTTCTCTTCCAGTGAAAGCGCCCATGCGAATGCCTCCTCCGGATTTTTTCGTGCGATTTTTTTAGCTATTTCGCTGTAGAAATCATATCCCTTTTCCATTCCGTCAATCGGTTCGCGAAGGGTCGCCAAGGCTTTCTCCATTTGCCCCTTCTCCAGCAGAGTGCGGATAATGTTCCGATAGGCCTCATCGCGCGCCCCTCCGGGATCCATGGTCTTTATCCATTCCAGGGCTTCTTCCGGCGACTGTTTAGACATGGCGCTCAACATGGCCGCCCCGAAAAGCTCCCGCATTTCGCCGTCGGGCAGGCTATTGTAATTTTGAACGGTGAGCAATTTTGCCGTTTGCTCTCCTGCGGAGAAAAGGATATCCGAAAGTACCCGTTGCGCTTCCCCGCGCGCCAGTTTTTCGTTTATCCAGCAAAGATCCGACAAGCCAACACCCTTGGCGTCCATGGAGCCCGATATCAGGTATATGCGGTATTCGGAAGGCGGCAAGAGCGCAACCACCCATTCGCGGAATTTCCGCCCGGCGTTCAAGTCGCTAATAAAAACGCCGTCCGAATGCCCTTCCACGCTTCTTCCCATCATCAGGAGGAAATTGCGCTGTCCCTCCGTGGTGGGGATCGCCTGCATGAGCAATCCAATGTCACCTGCGGCTTGGAAGTATTGACTGGATATCTGCCTGACCAAACGGTGGCGTAGGACGGGATCTTTTATCCCCATGAGCGCAGCCATGTGCGCGGGCAGGTTCTTTGCGTTGACGCGTTTTTGCCACAGCATCTGCACGATTTCGTTGCGCAAGACGGGGGGCTCAATCCCCTGCGTTTGTGCCATTGCCTCATCAAAATCCGTGTCCGCCCACACGCGAAATACCGCCAGCAAAGCGGGCTTGGATTCCTCGGAATCCCTTATCTTTTGTGCCCGTGCAAACGCCCGGGCCAAATCATCTTTCGCCAGTTCTTCAAAAACAACCCCTGCAACGGGAGCGGTGTTTCGTTTGAAGTTTTGACGCATGAAAGACAGGATGAAATCCGCGTTTTCGAACGTGATATTTTCCTCGATGCTGTCGTAGATCAGCTCGCTTTGGAATGAGTCGGACACATACTTGATGGCGCGCAGGCAGCCGTTCGGATCTTCGGCGAACCATCCCTGCATGACTTGTCGGGCGGAAAAATACATCCCCTGCTCCCTGAAAACTACCAGCGCGCGCATCGCGCTTTGCGGATCGCGTTGGGCCCACGCGCGCAAAATCGCGTTGACCGGGGCGTAGTCGGAAAATAATCGCAGATTTTCGCGGCGTTTTTCGAGAAAGCAGGAAAAGGCCTCCTGCGGATTGCGCCGCGCGTACCCTTGGAAAAAACCGGACACCATGGCCTGAATCTCGGGTGCGTTTTGCCGTGCCGTCAACGCCTCAAACGCACGGATGGGGTCGTCTTCTCCCCATACTTCAAAGACGATGCGCGTGAGGGATTGCCGCTCGATTTGCGGTTCGGCTGCCAGAGCGGCGCGCAGGGCGGCCTGCGGGGTGGCCGCCGCCCAATGCCGCAGGATTTGCGGCACAATCTCGCTGCGTACGCGGGGGGAGAGCCGTTGAGCGGACGCAAAACAATCCGCCAATTCAGTGGAATTGGCCTCGCTCAACAAAGACCGCAGGGCGGCGTTGCGGGTAAACGTATTCGCGTTATCCGGAATATCCTGCAAATCACCTGCGACGCCAATGCCCACAGAAAGCGCCGCGCACAGGGCAACCGCAGCCCATCGCGTTCTTGCGAAAAATGACGGGCTATTCATTGCGCATCACTCCTCCCGATATCATCTTGCGTTCGTTGGCGCTCAGGTTTGCATTTTCAAAGGCGGCGCACGCCGCTTGCGGATCTGTCTTTTTCCATATTTCCAAAATGGTCCTTATCTCGTACTGGCGTCCGCCTTCCTCGGGAAGCGCCATTGCCCAGCTAAAAGCGCCTTCCGGATCCTTATCTCGCACCGAATTGATGAGCGCGTGCGCCATGGAATCTTTGAGGTTGCCCACAGGGTAATCGGTGAGCCACTGGGATGCTGCCACGATGTCCTGATTTAGCCACGCGGAAAAACAGGGCTGCACGCAGTCTCTAAGCGGGGAATTATCTTGCGCCGTCTCTTCCAGCCAACGCATGGCCGCGCTCGCGTCGATTGCGGACCACGCCATGAACGAGGCGAAAAAGGGGCTCCTGCCTTGTTTGGGAAGTTGCTCCGCCAGAATATCGACCGCCTGACTTGGATCGGTCTCAAAAATACCTGAGGCGTAAAAACCCAGCATTTGCTCGCGGACGCCATCGGGCAGGGATTCAATCGCGACGCGCACTTGGGCCGAATCAATTGACACCAAGGAATTCATTACCGCGCTTTGATTGCGCCAAGAATCTTTCGCCTCCCTGCGCAACGCATCAATACCCTCCGGTGTGCATATAAACTGCAGGGCGCAATAAAAATCGCCTTTCACGCTGTCCTTCAACATTCGTCCTCGAATCTGCTCTTCAATGTCCTCATTCCCGAAAGCCGTCGCCATTGCCATCGCCTCCTGAGGGGAGTGATTGTAGATTTCCCAAACCAGTCGTCCGCTTGCATTGTCCTTCAAGGAGCCTTCCGGCAGTTCGTTCAACAGCTCCAGCGCTTGTGCGGGGTTTTCGCGGGCGGCCCGATCCACAAGACTTGGCAACGTATATTCCAGGTCGCGTCCTGTCAGGTTTTTACGCGCCCATTGGAATACAGCGGGAATGTCGGGAATCGTTTTCACATCGTCCAATACATCCGAGATTTGCAGCGGTATTTTGCGGCCCTGGGTGAATTGGGTGTACAAATCTGTCGCCTGCGAAAGATTGCGCTTCGCGCAGGCGGTCAAGATGCTTTGCGCCACCGCCGATTTAACCTCCTGATCCCCCAGCTGGTCGAGCCATGCGATTGCCATCTTGGGATTATGGGAATAGATGCGCTCGCCCAATTGGGAGAAGGCCCGCTTGCGGGCATAGGCATCGTAAAATGTCATCCTTTCCAGTATTTGTTGGGCTTTGGGAAAATCTTCCGGGCGCAGGTTGCGCATCATTTCGATCTTCGTTTGATCCATATCTCGAGAGGAGGGCACTTCCTGCAACAAGACAAGCGCTCCGAGCGGGTCGCTGCGGCAAAGACCGAGCAAGGTGGAAGACAGTACCGTTCGCCGCTCTTTTTCTCCGGCCGTGGTAGACCAACGGCGAAGAATATCGAGGGCGCTTGCGGGGTCAATGAAAGCAATCTGTTGTAGCACGGCGGCGAGCACGCGTGTACGCAACGCCCCCTCGGGCAGGGCCATGGACTGCGAAAGGGTCTCTTGGGGATTCACCAAGGCGCGGTTGTAGAAAAATTGCGCGTAACGCACGCGTTGTTTTTTAGCGTCCGGAGAGGGGAATGCGTCCAGCAGCTTCCGCGCAATTTCCGGATGGGCGTAGAGGAAATCCTCCACATACATGACCGCCCCCACAATTTCATCGCGTGACTTGGCGTCCATGGCTGCAAGTTTCGCCATCGCCGCTTCCCGGTCTTGCGAGAGCCAACGGGCACAAACAGTACCAAGCCGTTTTTCACGTCGGTTTTCCACCGCGAAATCAACCGCGCCCTGTGGGTCTGCCTGCGCCCAAATTTGCAGAATTTCTGCCAAGCCGGGATCTCGCCCTTGGTAAGTCTCGTCAATGGCGCATTGCGCCGCTTCGCTCGGATTCACACACGCGCGCGCTGTTAGCAACGCATCGGCCAAACTCAGGCGGCGATCCGGATTGGGTATTCGCGCAAGCGCTGCTTTGGCGGCGGGAAAGTTTCTGTTTGCCCATCCGGCGAGCAATCCGCGCGCGGCCGCTTCCGATTGCGGAAATTCACAGATGATAGCCTCCCAGCCGGCTTCCGGCGCAATCTGCCCCCATCGCAGCCCCAGTATTTCCAGCAATTCCGCCCGGATACCCAAGTTCACGTTGGGCGCTTGCGCAAAGACGATGGCAAATTCCACCGGCGGCAGATCCTGCGCAAACGCATAAAGAAAATCCGCTTGGGCGAGCGTATTCTCGCCGTGGAGCGCCTCATTCAAATACCCCGCGTAGTCTTTTTTGGAGTCCGCCCCCATCTTTGGGCCGCGCGCGAAGGGAAGCTCCCAAATAGTCCATTGCCACAGGCCCCACAGTGAGCATGCCACTGCCAGGAAAAGGAGCGGAAGCATGTACTTTTTTTGTTTCATCGGGGTTAGGCAGTGATAACAAACATTTGGCCTGCTGTGAACACATTTTCGCAAAAAAACAGCAATTCCCCTGTGAAACACGCGCAAAAAAAGCGCGCCCATTTTAGGCGCGCTTTTCGTGTGAAAAGCTTGGCTTTCGCTATTTGACGGCAGCCGCCAGATACTTGGCGCCCAAGGTTCCCAGCTTCTGGCGTGAGGTGTTCAGCTGTGTGAACGCCGCCTTGGTCTCGGTCAGCGTCTTGGTCACATCGCTCGCCGCGTTATCCGAGGCGGCGGCTTGCGCCAGCGCGGAAACCAGCCCCTGCTTGGTCGTCACAGTCGCCTTGCTGGGCATCTTTTCGGCGAGCGTCACAGCGGAGCCTGCGGAGTTCACGGTTTCCGTGTAGGCGGTCTGGAAATCGGCGGGCGTCTTGTCCACCTTCACGGCCTTCAGTTTTTCAACCGATTCCTTAAAGGTGGCTGCCGTCACCTTGCCGCTTTGAATGTCGGCCAGCGTCGGCAGCGACTTGGCGGCGGTCATGGCCGCTTGAATCTGGTCGGCGTAGGCCACTTGCGAGCTGGCGGTGGTGGTCGCCTGAGCGGCGGCCTGCGTCAGCGCGGCTTGGGCGGAAGTTGTGGCGGTGTCGCCGCTCAAGGCGGCAGAGGCCAAGTCTTTCCATCCGGCGTTTGCCTGCGCACCCGCCAGCAGCAACAGCGCGGCGGCGCACAGTGAGAACTTAGATATCGATTTCATAGGTGAGGGAATGAATTTTTTTTAGCGGCGGTTCATGAAAATCTGCAGGATATACCAGAACATTGTAATGATGGAGGCAAACAGCTGCAGCGAAGCCGCCACATACTGATTGGTCGCATACACGTTCAGCAAATTGGAGGTTGTGTAGAGCACACAGGCGGAAACCAGCAGCACCATTATCGCCGAAAAGAGCAGCCCCAGCGAAAACCCGAAGAGGATCGCGCACACAATCACACCGAGCGCCACCCACATCCCCATGCCCACGATGGGCCCGAGGAAGGAAAAATCCTTGCGGGTGATGAACACGGTCGAGGTTAGGCCAAAAAAGAGCGCCCCCGTCATGATGGCGGCGTCGCGAATGGCGCCCGGGGCGTATTGGTTGGCCAGCATCAGCAAGGGCAGGGTGACGACGGCATAAACCGCCACATAGAGACCCAGCCCCACATACTGCATCGGCACGTTTTCGGGATTTTGCGCCCACGCATTGCCCAGCCACGTGGCGCCCATCATCAGCAGGATAACGCCCAGCCACGAGTACTGGTTGGCGGTCATCCAATCAAAGAGCGGATTGGCAAGCGGAGAATGAATGAGCGCGGCTTCCACGCCCACGAAAGCCAGCAGGGCCAACGCCAGATGCACATAGGTCTTACGGATAAACGCGGCGCGGTCAAGGGCAGGGGCCTCGCTCGCACGCAGGAAACGGGTTTCTCGGTATTGGTTTTGCATAGTTTTAAAATGAGTTTGTTTTAAAGATTCTATGCGAACCCTTGTGCATTTTCAATCGCAACTGGACGGTTTTAATAACGCCCGCTTCGCGCATAGGCCACTTTCCGGAACATGTCTGCGTCTTTTTCTGATTGATTATGAAATAGTTATACACATTAATGCTCGGGGCAAGTCAGCTTGCGTTGGCCATGCCGTCATGAGCGCTCCGGTATCAGTCTCTATCTACCCGCAATGAAATACGAGTTGCTCGTTGGCGGAGTTCGATCCGTTGGTCACTTTTTCTCAATCTGCAAAACGCAGCCATTGAGCAGTGTTTTAGCCACTTTTTGGTGCGCCTTTTTTAATATCCTATCCAAGGTCTGACGCGAGATTCCCATGCGCTCGGCGGCCTCGGCGTGATACAGTCCCTCGAGGTCGCACAGTCGCAGGGATTCCAGTTCATCCGCCTTCAGCTTCACCGTTTCCAACGCGCACATGCGCACGCCCGCCGGCTTAAAAAATTCGGTCGTCGCACTGTGGCAAATGTTTCGCGGACAGCAAGGTCTGGGCATACGGCTATATCCAATCTTGCGGCCATCGCGCCGCGGCTTTAAGCTCAAAACCTAACCTCCGTGCGGCGGCTCTGGCAAGCCAATAGCCCCGCGCATCGCCATGTCGCATACTTCCGCGCCACCCATGCCCGCGCCTTCACAGGCGTTGTTGGACAAAATTTGCCACGCGCAGCACACCCATTGTTTCGCCTGCCGTCCGCGCGAAGCGGGCGGATTGGGCCTGCATTTTCAAGTGATGCCTGACGGTTCGGTCAGCCTCGAATGGAGCTGCCCCGCCGAGGGCCAAAGTTTTGAGGATACCGTGCACGGCGGCCTTTTGGCCACGGCTTTGGACAGCGCCATGTCCCACGCCCTGTTTGCCCGCGGGGTGGCGGCCCGCACGGGCGAACTCACCTTGCGCTATCGCCGCAGCGTGCGCCCGCTGGTTCCCTGCACGGTGCGCGCCACGGTCAAAGAATGGTTTGCGCCGCTGTTCGTCATGCAGGGCGAAATCTTGCAAGAGGGCCGCCTGTGCGTGGAGGCGCGCGCCAAGTTTATGAGTACGGACAAGCCGTCGCCCTCCGGGACTGGCCATTAGCTTTATTTTGTTTTCGCGGACGCTAAACACCCCGCCAAGGCCTCCAAAATCCCATAGCGGTACAAGTTGCGCCCGATGAAAATAATGCGGGAGGCCTCCTTATCGTCGGTGGGCGACATAGTTAACCCTGCCTGAAATTGCCCGTGCACGCCCTGAAAGACCATGCGCTCCTCAAATCCGTGGAGCGCCACCACGCCCTTGGCGCGATACACGTCGTCTGCGTGCTCCGCCAAAAACGACTGCATCCATTCGCGCAGTTTTAAAAAGTCAAAGCGGTCCTGAGCGCGAAAGGCCACCGTTTGAATGTCGTGCTTTTCACGCGGGGCGTTCGGATCGGTGGCGCTGCAGCCCTTCACGCCCGATTCGATTTTGGCCAAGTCAAACCCGCCTATGTTTAGCACCCAATCCACGGGCACGTTGGCGTCTTGGGTCACATAACATTTGGCCGTACCGTTGATGGTCTTGAGCTTCGCCTGCAAGGCCTCCAAGGTGGCATCGTCCACCAAGTCGCGCTTGTTGAGCAAAATCACGTCGGCATAAGCGACCTGCTCCTGCGCATGTCCGTCCTCGCCCACATGCGCGGCAAAGTGCAGGGCGTCCACCACGGTGACAATCCCATCGAGGCGAAACTGCGCGCGCAAATCCGCATCGCCCATGAGCGCGTGGGCCAGCATGCCCGGGTGCGCCACGCCGGTCGATTCAATGACGAGACGGTCAAACTTGTCGCGCACCTTGGCGGTCGCTTCCAGCAGTTGAATAAACTCCGCGCGCGACTCGCAGCAACTGCGCCCCAAGAGGGTGTCGAGCTGTCCGGGGTTGTTCTCCCGCAAGAGCACATCGTCCACCGGCACGTTGCCCAGCTCGTTTTCCAGCACGGCGATGCGCTGGGAATCCGCGGCATCGTTCAAGATGCGCTTGAGCAGCGTCGTTTTCCCGGAACCGAGAAAACCGGACAAGATTGTGACGGGCAGAGGGGCTGACTTTTCTTCGCTCATAGCCCTCCAAGATAATGAGCATAGGCCCATAATGTCAAGGGCATCGGCTGCGCCCCCACCCTCCGCAACGACGCTCAATAAACGAGGTTGCGGAAGTTCTTCACACGGTGGAAGGTGGCGAGATTGCCGTTGTGGGCGCTCTCCGCGCGTTCGTCGCCGCTGCGCGAGAGAATCACAAGGTCGTCCCCGTCAATGTCCATTGATGCGTAATGGCGCGATTGCTTACTCGAATCCACCTTCGCCACAAGTCCGGCAAAGCACCAGTCCACCATGTTTTTCGAGAAGTATAGCACCATGCGCTGGCGTTCGTTGCCGGGCAGGTTCAACTGGTCTGCAGACATGGTCTCCGGGCGCGCCATCGAATCTGTCGATTGTGAGCACAGCAGCCAGTAAAGCTTGGTTTGGGCGTCATAGAGTACATGGAAGCGCATATGGCCGCCGGGGAAGGGCAGATAAAGGAGTTTTTCGCCGGAGGGCGCGCTTTCAAAACCCACTTGAATGCTGCCGTCATCCTTTTCTACGGCTTTCAGCACGGCGGCGTAGTTGGTTCGTCCCGTGTGGGCGCGCATGAAAATATGGAAGGTGTGCCCCGTCGGGTCGTACCAGTAATGGTTCGGGTCAGTGATCTGCACGACGTTGCTTTCCAGCCAACCCATCGGCGCGAAATTGCGCTTGGTGATTTCGCGCGGCGGCTTCTTCTTTTGCGCCGCATATTCGGCGGCCTTTTCGGGCGTCAGCAACGGATAGGTGATCTTGGGATAATTCTGCGTGTAGTAAGGGACGCCGAAGTACTCGAATGGCAGCTTGTTTTCCTTATATCCCGGAATGGAGTTTGCCATCGTCATTTCATTGGAGAACGTCCACGCTGAGGGCTTGGTCAAATCGTCCGTTTCTTTGGCGCGCATCAATACCGGGGCCAACTCACCCACATCCCACCCCTTGATTTTGCCTTCGGTGTGCTTCTCCATTACCAGATAAATGTTGCCGCGTGTTTTCCACACGTCGCAGGCCGACTGGTGCCAGCGCATGCCTTGGGTGAGATTGACGGTTTCCCCCCAGTTTTCGCCGTTGTCGGCGCTGGCGACGATGCGCAAATCCCCCTTGTGTCCCAGCATATAAACCTTGCCGCCCGCCGAGAAGATGCGTCCGTGGATAATAGTTGTGCGGTGTCGCAGTTGCCACGTCTTGCCGTGGTCGTCCGAGGTAAGAATGAAGGTGTATTGCGATTTCTTTTCCTCCGGGGTCATGCGGGTGGTTCCAAACTCATACGAAGCCACTAATCGTCCGTTGGGCAGCGCCAAAATGGAGGGCGTGTAAATGGGAATACGTTCGGGGGAGGGCGATTCGCCCACCACCACAAAATCCTGCGCGAGCGGACGGACGGGGCCGCCGATTTGGTTTTCCGTCTGCTGAACGGTGTTTGCGGCGGCATCCTGCGCGCGCGCAAAAGTTATCGCCGCCGCACAGATCATCAGCGCGCACATTCCGCGCATAAAAAAGCCTTTACTCAGGCGTTTCCGAAAGGGGGATAAATCAGGGAATGAAGGGGCGTCCATAAAGGATTACGTTAGCGGGTCGCGTTGATAAATCAATACTGTTCTCCATAAGTATACCAGCTGTTGCAACCGCATCCCCACCTCAAAATCCCCGCGCACACGATTGGGATGCGCGGGGCTCTCGCTTAATAAACGAGGTTGCGGAAGTTCTTCACACGGTGGAAGGTGGCGAGATTGCCGTTGTGGGCGCTTTCCGCGTCTTTGTCGCCGCTGCGCGCGAGAATCACCAAGTCGTCGCCGTCAATGTCCATCCCGGCGTAGTGGCGCGACTCCACGGGGGAATCCACCTTCGCCACGAGCCCGGCAAAGCACCAGTCGATCATGTTCTTGGAGAAATACAGCACCATGCGCTGGCGTTCGTTGTTGGGCAGATTGAAGCGCTTGGGATCCATCGCCTCCGCGCGCGTCATCGAATCCGTGGCCTGTGTGCACAAGAGCCAATAGAGCTTGGTCTTTTCGTCGTAAGTCACGTGGAAGCGCATTTGTCCGCCGGGGAAGGGCACAAAGAGCATGATTTTCCCGGAAGGCGCGTGTTCAAAAGCCACTTGAATCGTGCCGTCGTCCTTCTCCACGGCCTTCAGCACGGCGGCATAGCCTGTGCCGCCGGTGTTTGTGCGCGCGAAAATATGGAAGGTGTGGCCCGTCGGGTCGTACCAATAATGGTTGGGGTCGGTGATCTGCACGACGTTGCTTTCCAGCCAGCCCATGGGGGCGAAATTGCGCATCGCGATTTCGCGCGGCGGCTTTTGCTTGGCGGAATCGTACACCGCCTGCTCCTCGGGGGTGGTGGTGACATATGTATTGCCCGGGAAGCTCTGGCGGAAGAAGGGCACGCCGAAATAGTCGAAGGGCAACTTGTTTTCCTTATAGCCGGGAATGGAATTTTCCATCGTCATCTCTGTGGAGAAAGTCCACGATTCGGGCTTGGTGAGATCGTCCGTCTCCTTGGCGCGCATCAGTACGGGGGCCAATTCGCCCACTTCCCACGTTTTGATTTCCTTGCCCACGCGCTTTTCCATCACCAGATAAATATTGCCGCGCGTCTTCCACACGTTGCAGGCCGACTGATGCCAGTTCTGCCCCTTGGTCAAATTCACATACTTGCTCCACGTGTCGCCGTTGTCGGCGCTGGAGACGACGCGCAAGTCGCCGCGATGCCCCAGCAGATAAATCTTGTCTCCGGCGGTAAACAAACGGGCGTGCGAAATATTCGTGCGTCCGCGCTCCGTCCACGTCTTGCCGTGGTCGTCGGAGGTGAGGATGACGGTCGGGGGTGTTTTCTTTTCCTCCGGCGTCATGCGCTTGGTGCTGAATTCGTAGGCCGCCACCAAGCGCCCGCTGGGCAGGGCCAAAATCGTGGGGGTGTAAATGGCTATCCGCTTGGCGTCCGGCGATTCGCCCACGGCCACAAAATCCTGGGCCAAGGGCCGCACGGGGCCGCCCTGTTCGGTCAAAATCTGATTTTTCCAAGCGGTCACGGCGGCGTCGGAGGGGGTGGTTGCGGCGGTTCCGGCGGGGGCTTTCGCGCCAGCGCCGTCGGCCGTCAAATCGTCATCGCCGCGCACCGGCAAAGTGCACAGGGAAACCGTGAGCAGCACGGCCAGCGTCGCGACGCGCGCGCACGCGGCGAATGTCGGTTTTATCATCATCCAATCGGAAAATATCAAGGGGATTTTTTTCATGTGCGTTAGGAAGATAGGGGATGGGAGGGGATTTTAAATACGCCTAATAAATGAGGTTGCGGAAATTCTTTACGCGGTGAAACGTGGCCATATCGCCGTTGTGGGCGCTTTCCGAGCGCGTGTCGCCGCTGCGCGAGAGAATCACCAAGTCGTCGCCGTCAATGTCCATGCCGGCATAGTGGCGGGACTCGTTGTTGTGCGTGGTGATCGCCACCATTCCGGCAAAGCACCAGTCGATCATGTTTTTGGAGAAATACAGGGCCAAGCGCTGGCGTTCGTTGTTTGGCAGGCCGTAGCGGTCGGGGGCGAGCGCCTCCGCGCGCGTCATCGAGTCCGTGGCCTGCGAGGACAACAGCCAGTAGAGCTTTGACGTTTCGTCGTAAAGCACATGGAAACGCATCTGCCCGCCGGGGAAGGGCACAAAGAGCATGATCTTCCCGGAGGGGGCGTGTTCAAAACCCACGTCAATCGTGCCGTCATCCTTCTCGACCGCCTTCAGCACGGCGGCATAGCCCGTGCCGCCGGTGTTGGCGCGCATGAAGATATGAAACGTTTTTCCTGTCGGGTCGTACCAGTAATGGTTGGGGTCGGTAATCTGCACGACGTTGCTTTCCAGCCAGCCGATCGGCGAAGCACTGCGTTTGTTCACATCGGCGGGCACGGGCGTTTTCGTGCGTGCGTATTGGGCCTGTTCTTCCGCCGTGAGCGAAACCAGCGTGCGATTGGGGAAATTCTGACGGTAGAAGGGCACGCCAAAATAATCCAAGGGCATATCGTTCTCGCGATAGCCGGGGATGGCGTCCTTCATGGTCAATTCCTTGGAGAAGGTCCACGATTCGGGCTTGGTGAGATCGTCCGTCTCCTTGGCGCGCATCAGCACGGGGGCCAATTCGCCCACGGACCATCCCTTGATGTCTTTTCCGACGCGCCGTTCCATCACCAAATACACGTTGCCCTTGGCCTTCCACACGTTGCAGGCCGACTGGTGCCACGATTGGCCTTTGGTCAGGTTGGCGGGTTGGCTCCACGTATCGCCGTTGTCCGTGCTGACGGAGACCCGCAGGTCGCCGCGATGTCCCAAAAAGTAAACTTTGCCGCCCGCCGAAAACATGCGCCCATGCGTCATCATCATGCGCTGGCGCAACTGCCACGTTTTGCCGTGGTCGTCGGAAGTGAGAATAAAGGCGTTCCCCGGATTGCGCTCTTCGTCCGTCATTTTCTTGCCGCCAAATTCATAGGCGGCGACCAAGCGCCCGTTGGGCAGCGCCAAAATCGTGGGGGTGTAAATGAAGATGCGGGCAGGATCGGGCGATTCGCCCACGGCCACAAAATTCTGCGCCAGCGGACGCACGGGGACGCCCTGTTCGAGGCCGGGGGCGGCGGTGGTTGCGGTCGCGGTCGGGGCGGCGTGGGCCGCCAAAAGCGAGCCAAGAGACGCAAAACAGGCCACGCTTAGGCCGCGCACTGTGCGGCAAAAGGGCATGCCCGGGGGTAGCGTCACGGAATCCGAAGAAGGGGTATACGAAGCCATGATAGGGCAATACCCTAGCATCCTCAGCGGGAAAATCAATGCCCTTTTCGTGTTACGTTACCAATCGCGCCCGCTTAATAAACGAGATTGCGGAAATTTTTCACGCGGTGGAAGGTGGCGAGGTTGCCGTTGTGGGCGCTCTCGGCGCGCGCGTCGCCGCTGCGGGAGAGAATCACCAAGTCGTCGCCGTCAATGTCCATCCCGGCGTAGTGGCGCGACTCGTTGAGCCCCTTCACTTCCGTCACGAGCCCGGCAAAGCACCAGTCGATCATGTTCTTGGAAAAGTACAGGGCCATGCGCTGGCGTTCGTTGTTGGGCAGGTTAAAGCGCTTGGGATCCATCTTGTCGGCACGCGTCATCGAGTCCGTGGCCTGCGTGCACAAGAGCCAATAGAGCTTGGTCTTTTCGTCGTAAGTCACATGAAAGCGCATCTGTCCCCCGGGGAATGGAATAAAGAGCATAGTCTTGCCGGAGGGTGCCTGCTCAAATCCGATTTTGATCGTGCCGTCGTCCTGCTCCACGGCTTTCAGCACGGCGGCATACCCCGTGCCGCCCGTGTGGGCGCGCATAAAAATATGAAACGTGTGCCCCGTCGGGTCGTACCAATAATGGTTGGGGTCGGTGATCTGCACGACATTGCTTTCCAGCCAGCCCATGGGGGCGAAATTGCGCTGGGCGATTTCGCGCGACGGCTTCTTTCCGGCCTTTTCATAGGCCGCCTGTTCCTCGGGCGTCAGCGTCACATAAGTGCGGTTCGGAAAACTCTGCCGATAAAACGGAATGCCAAAATATTGGAAGGGCAGCTTGTTTTCGCGGTAGCCGGGGATGTGGTCGATCATCGCAAAGGCGTTCGAAAACGTCCACGACTGCTTTTTCGTCAAATCGTCCGTCTCCTTCGCCCGCATGAGCACGGGCCCATACTCGCCGCCGGGCCAGCCCTTGATCTCCTTGCCCACCTGCTTTTCCATCACCAGATAAATATTCCCGCGCGTCTTCCACACGTTGCAGGCCGACTCGTGCCAAGTGTCGCCCTTGGTCAATTCCACGGTCTCGCCCCACGTCTCGCCGTTGTCGGGGCTCGCCACCACGCGCAAATCATTATGGTGCCCCAGCAGATAAACCTTTCCTCCCGCCGTAAACAGCCGCCCGTGGGTGATGTTGGTCTTGTGCCGCAACTGCCACGTCTTGCCGTGGTCGTCCGAGGTCAAAATGAAGGTATAGGGCTCCTTCTTTTCCTCCGCTGTCATCTTGCCCTGCCCAAATTCATATGAAGCCACCAACCGCCCTCCCGGCAACGCCAAAACCGACGGCGTATAAACGGGAATCCGCGCCGCATCCGGCGATTCCCCCACCACCACAAAATCCTGAGCCAGCGGCCGCACGGGGCCGCCTTGCTCATTCAAAATCTGCTGCTTCCAAGCCGCCACCGCCGCCTCCGAAACCGACGGCGCACTCGCCGCCCGCGCAGCCCCGGCTCCATCCGCCGTCAAATCCTCCTGTCCCCAACAGGATAGCCCAATTCCTCCCATGCAAACCAACGCAAACGCTCCACTCCGGAGCGCACGATCAAGCCATTTTTCTACACACACGAAAACTTTTTTGCAATAGGGGTAGTGCATAACCCCGGGACGTTAATGATTCATTCAAAAGAAATCAAACAAATCAAAATAACGAACAAACTCACACCAGGGTTCAACTCCCGCCACTTATGATCCCACTGTCGCATCTTCTGTAGGTAGGGTCGTCGGTTTTTTATTCATGAAAGATCTTGGCTTTCCCGTTTCCTTCGTTTGCACAATGGCTTCTATATTCGCTCCTCCCGGCGGCACCATCGGAAGCACTTGCTGGGGCATGGTGATGGGCACGTTGATGAGCATGGGGCCGGGGAGGGCGAAGGCGCGCGCGAGGGCATCCTCGGCGTCGGGCTCTGTGGCTAAATCCATCGCTTGCATGCCCATGGAGCGGGCCATCATGGCAAAGTCGGCGCCATATTGAAACTGGCTGGCAATTAATCGCTTGCCAAAAAAGAGCGTCTGTTGCTGATGCACGAGACCTAACGACTGGTTGTTCATAAGCACAATTTTCAGGTTTGCCCCGGCCTCGGCGGCGGTGATCATTTCCTGATTGTTCATCAAGAGGCTGCCATCGCCGCTCACGCACACCACGGCGCGCTCGGGGTGGGCGAGCGCGGCCCCTAAGGCGCTGGGCAAGCCAAACCCCATGGTGCCGAGCCCTCCGCTGGTGAGCCATTGGCGGGGGCGGCAAAAGGGAAAGGCTTGCGCCGTCCACATCTGGTGCTGGCCCACATCGGTGGCGATAATGGCGTCGCGCCCCGCGTGGCGGGCAATGGCGTGGATGAGCCCATAGGGCGTGCGGGCATCGTTGCGCCCCGGCATGCGCATGGGGTGGGCGGCCTTGAGCGCCGCGATGCGGGCGTTCCATTCCCCGCGCTGTTGGGCGGGGGTCTGTGCGAGCAATTTTTCCAAAAAGCGGCCCGCATCCGCCTGCACGGAGAGGGTGGGGCGGCAGATTTTGCCCAGTTCCGCCGCGTCGATATCCACGTGAATCACGCTTGCTTGCGGGCAAAACGCCGCCACTTTGCCCGTGGCGCGGTCGTCAAAGCGCGCGCCCACGGCGATCAAAAGGTCGCATTCCTCCATCGCCCAATGCGTGAAGGGGGCCGCGTGCATCCCCAACATCCCCACATAGCGTGGATGGTCGGTGGGCATCGCCCCGAGGGCCATGAGCGAACACACGGCGGGAATGTCGCCCCGCTCGCTGAGCGCGCAGGCCAACTCGGCGGCCTCGCTGTGAATAAGGCCCCCGCCCAAATAGAGCAAGGGACGTTTCGCCCCCGCAATCATCGCGGCGGCGCGCGCCACGTCCTGCGGCGCGGGCTCCGGCGGGGCGTCGGCGGTTCCCGGCTCGGGCCACGCCTCAAAGTTCACGATCCCTTGCTGCACGTCCTTGGGAATGTCTATCCACACGGGCCCGGGCCGCCCGCTCGCGGCAATGCGAAAGGCCTGCGGAATCACTTCCAAAAGCTCCTGCGCCGATTTCACCAAATAGCTGTGCTTGGTCACCGGCAAACTCATGCCGAACACGTCCACCTCTTGAAAGGCGTCCGTCCCCAAGAGCGCGCTGGCCACTTGCCCCGTGATGCACACCACGGGAATGGAATCGAGCTTGGCGTCGGCAATCGCCGTCAAAATATTGGTGGCTCCGGGGCCGCTGGTGGCAAAGCACACGGCGGGCTTGCCGGTCGTGCGGGCCATCCCCTGCGCGATAAACCCCGCCGCCTGCTCCTGCCGCACCAGCACATGACGAATGACGTTGCGCCGGGCAAGCGCATCGTACAAGGGCAAATTCGCCCCGCCGGGGATACCCGCAATCAAGCGTATCCCCTGGCGTTCGAGCAATCGTATCACAAGGTCGGCTCCGGTCATTTTCATAATCTGTGGCAGTTTGGGTTTTTATCCCCGGAAGCGCCCGACGTCGGTTTTTGCCAAACAAAAACCCCCGTCGAACGCATTCGGCGGGGGTTTTGCAAAATCGGTGGAGAAGCTCTTGATTATGCCCGCGCGAATACGGTCGAGGTCAGGACGACGACGACGCTAACGACGGACAGAACTACGCGGTTGAGCTTCATTGTTTTTTCATAAAAAGGCCAAACAGGCCTTCTGTCAAAGCGAAAAATCAAACGGCTAAAGCGGAAAGCTTTCAATTTTGAGCACGCCCAGCCGCTGAATTTTCGGCAAGAGCCCCTTGAAATGCGGCGTGTTGGCGTGGGCGTCCAACGACGCCTGATCTTTCCATGTCTCGCAAAACATCAGCACATTCCCCCGCGTGCCGCTCGTAAAAATATCATAAGCGACACAGCCTTCCTCTTTTAAGGAGGCGGCAACCAATTCCTTCGCTGCTTCGAGAATTTCCGCCCGCTTCCCCTCGGCGGCTTGGATGAAAACATTCAGTCGAATCATAGTCCCGCCAGACTATAGCTTGCGCGCAATATTTCAAGCCAGTTGTCGATTGAATGACTATAAACCGCTTTTGATTTCTCTTGTCTAACTGGAAAATCGCCAAGATTTCGTCTCAATAAAAAAAGGCCCCGTCTTCCGAGGGAAAGCGGGGCCTTTTAAATTCGGTGGAGGTCGCGGAGTTGAACCTCTGTCCTATGGGCGTGCCCACAACTTCGCTACAGGCTTAGCCTCGGGTTTAATGTCGCGTGCGGGCCGATCCGAAGCTTGTTTTCCACACAAACCTTTTGCATGCGGCGTCCGGGCGGTCTTACGATTTGTCCGGAGGGTCGTCTCTGCCGAGTGGTTCAGTCGATGCGGGTTCCGTTTCCACGGGGCGCTCAAAGGCGCTCAACACGTTTTGCTGCGCCCGCATCTCCACCAGCGAAAGCAGGAATGCAAGGGTGGACTCGGCGCCTTGGTTGCGGTTGAGTCGATCAATGTGAATGCCGTCGAGGCATCCTCCGGTCGCGGCGTCGTACAAGGGAAGGCCGAGCTTATTGGTGCCCAAAAACCAGTTGAAAGTTTTCCAAGCCTCGTAGAGCCATTTCTCGTTTTGGGTCGCCAAAAACGCTTCCAGACACGCCGATATCGTCGCGTTGGCCTCAATGGGCTGTTGGTCGAATTTGGCCCGTTCCCCGCCTTTGGGATAAAAACCATCGCTGCCGATGGGCGCGAAATATCCCCGCTCGTCCACCTGTTGCCCCATCAGCCAAGAGAGGCTGCGCAATCCCGTTTCAAGCATTCGAGGGTTGTTCAAGACGCGCCCGGAAAGAATCAACGCGTGGGGGAGTTTTGCGTTGCTGTAAGACAGAATGGGCTCAAACCACGGCCAATCCTTCGAAGACTGTGTGCGGTGCAGGGTCAAAAGGCGGTCGGCCAATTCCGAACGGGCGTCCAAAACGGCGCGCACGCCCGGCAGCCGCCGCTGATATTCGTGCAGGGCGATCAGGGCAAACGCCCATGCGCGGGGAGAACTGCTTTGCAAAACCGCCGGCAGGGCGCGCTCGAATATTTGGGCGGCCCAGTTCTGCAAATTGGCGTTGCCCGAACGCCCCACGCACGAGCCCAATGCCCACAGCGCCCGCGCGTGGGAATCTTCCGAACCGCCCCCTTCAAGCCAGCGGCGGTCGAAGCTCATAAAATTTCGGAAGCGCCCGTTTTCGGGGTTAAAGGCGCAATGCAGGAAGGCCGCGTAGGTCTGTGCCAGCGAGTGGCAATTTTCCTCCCAATCGTCGCCCGCGCTCAAATCATCCAGCAGACAAGTCAAGACAAGGGCGCGCGCGTTGTCGTCAACACAATACCCCTCGCTGAAATTCGGGAAAGAGAACACCGCGTGTTGGAACAACCCGGTCGAGTCGGTCATATTGCGCAAATGATCCAGCTTGATCTCGGGCAATTCGAAGTTTTTCCACAACGCTCCGGCAGGTCCGCGCTTAAGTTCGGTGCGTTTGCGCCGGACGCGCTTGAGCGTAAGTCCTGCGTCGAACTGCGCTTGACGGAAAACATCCGCGTAATCCTGCGCAACGCGGCTCCACACCATGCGGCGGCCCTCCTTATAGGCGCTTTTGCGCAGGGCGTTCAGGCGGACTTCGTCATCGAGCAGGGCGTTGACGGTTTCGGCGATCGCCCTCGCGTCGCGAAAGGGAACTAAACATCCGCGCCCGTCGGCGAGCAGTTCTTCCGCATGCCAATAGGGGGTGGAAACCACCGCCTTGCCGCAGCCAAAGGCATAGGCGAGCGTGCCGGATGTTATCTGCATGGCATTCAGGTAGGGCGTTAGATAGATGTCGCACGCGCCGATAAACGCCTTCAGCTCATCCAGCTCGACAAAGCGGTTGAAGAACAGAACGTGCTTTTCGACGCCGAGATCGCGGGTCAATTGCTGCAGGCGGTAGCGGTAGCTTTCGCCCGCCTGCCGGATGAGATTTGGATGGGTCGCGCCCAATATGATGTAGACGGTATCCGGATGTTTGGCGATTATTTCGGGCATGGCCCCGATGGCGTATTCCAATCCCTTCCCGGGAGAGAGCAACCCGAAGGTGAGGAGCACCTTTTTGCCTTCGACCCCAAACTGGTCTTTGTAAAACGAGGAGTCGACAAAAGGAATGTCGGGGATGCCGTGGGGGATGAGCGCGATTTTTTCCTCGGGCACGCCGTAGGTTTCGCACAGGATGCGCACGCCTTTTTGGCTCATGGTCACAATCCGCTGCGAAAGGCCCACCAACTCTTGAAAAACCCGCCGCTGATTGGCGTTGGGGGCGGTCAAGATGGTGTGCAATGTGGTCACCACTGGCAGACGCGTTTCCCGCAGAAAGGTGAGAATGTGTCCGCCTTCGGCCCCCCCGTAGATGCCGAACTCGTGCTGGACGCAGAGGGTTTCCACTTTGTGAAAACGCAAAAACTGCGCGGCCCGGCGATAGTCCTCCAGATTTTGTTCGTTGATTTCAAATTTCACCTCCGCGGGATAGGTATATTCGTCCCGGCGATCGCTGACGGCCACGACAAGGCACTCCGTCTCCGGAAGGTGAAGGGCCACGCAATGGCGCAGATCATGGGTGAAGGTGGCAATTCCGCACTTGCGCGGAGGGTAATCGCCGACAAAGGCGACCTTGTTCAATTGAGCGAAGGGTTTTAGTGTTTTCAAATGGTCGGAGCGCGTATTCACAGCGGGGATCCCGTTTGTTTTAATTCGCACAGCAGCTCGCCCAAATCAAAGGTGGCAAAGCTGGTGCATTGGTCGCTCAAAGCGTAGGGCAGTATCAGTCGCCCACCGTGGAGCAGCGACCCGCAACTGTAGACGACGTTTGGCACGTAGCCCTCGCGCTCGCGCCTGTCGGGGGTCAATAGGGGGTGCTTGAGTCGGCCGATGATTCGCGAGGGGTCATCCAAATCGAGCAGAACCGCCCCGATGGCGTACTTGCGCATGTAGCCGACTCCGTGAGTCAGCAGCAGCCAGCCCTCCGGGGTCTCGATGGGCGATCCGCAATTGCCGATTTGCACAAACTCCCAGGGAAATGTCGGCCGCAGGATCAGCGTCTTTTCATACCAAAAATTGAGCATTTCGGAATACATCAGGAAGATGTTTTCATTGTCCTGCCGCGAAATCATGGCGTAGTGGCCGTTGATCTTGCGGGGGAAAAGCGCCATGCCCTTGTTTTGCACCTGCGGCCCATTGAGGGTGTTGATGCTGAAGCGGCTGAAATCCCGCGTGCTCAAGATTTGCGGCAAAAAGGCGCGCCCGTCGTAGGCCGTGTAGGTGGCATAGTAGGTCGCCTGTCCGTCGTCTTCCGTAAAACGGACGAACCGAGCGTCCTCAATGCCGCGCGATTCCGTTGGAGAATGCGGGAAGATGACGCGCTCGCTTATGTCGCTGGCCGGATCGAAGCTGACTTCGTAGTTTGCGCGTGCCAAGGCCAGTAGGGCGTTGGCGTTCTCATGTTCGAAATTTTGGGTAAAACGGTTGCGCGAAAGGGTTCGAAAAACGGCATCCTGCAACTGCCGCCAGTCGAACGCCTCGCCCAGATGGCCCATGACCTCGCGAGACCACGCCGTGTCGAGTCCCATTTCGTGCAGCTTGCGCAAAAAGAGGGCTCGCTCGTAGCGGGGATTGGCCTCGACGGTTCCGCTGCTGACCAGCCGCGAGGGCTTATCGACGCGAAGGCCGCCGTCCGCTTCGACAACCCCGGTGCGGAAGGTGACGGAAGACATGTGTCCTTCGCCCGTCGCGCGCAGGCTGAGGATGAATCGCAGTTCGCCGGGGGCCAGCGCGCTCTGGTCGGGATGCGGCACGATGGAGGGATTGAAAAGCGCCGCGGCTTCCAACGCGTATTCCTGCAAAAAATAGCCGCCGATAAGCAGCTTGCGGTCTTCACTGATGGAGGTGTCCGAAAGGAGAAAATCCTTCACCTCATTGAATCGGGAGAGGAAAGCCTCGCGCGGATGGGGGTGACGGTTTCCGAATTCTTCCAGCAGTCGCCGCGCCTGTTCCTGAGCCCTGTGTTCACTCAGTGAAAAAATGCGGCCGACGATCTTGGTGATGCGTTCGCGATTGGACAGATCCAATGGCCTTATGACAACGCGGGAGGGATCCGGTTGCAACAAAATGGGGATTCGATTGCGTTTCATGTTTTGCTTCCTACAGGGATTATAAGCCCCTTTCTCCGTCGAGGCGACCCTTGAAGCCGAAAGCCCGCTTTTAATGTGCCCTCAGGCAACAAAAAAAGCCCCGTCTTCCGAGGAAAAACGGGGCCTTTGAAATTTGGTGGAGGTGGCGGGAGTTGAACCCGCGTCCTATGGGCGTGCCCACAACGTCACTACATGCTTAGCTTCGGGTTTAATGTCGTCGTGCGGGCCGCTCCGAAGCTTGCTTCCCACACAACCCAAGACCTGTTGAATACGGCGTCCGCGCGGTCTTCCCGCGGCCACTATTACTTGCTGGATGGCGCTCCTCGGGCTAGCAAGCTTCCCCCGATTTGCGTAGCCGCTTAATTAAGCAGCCAAGGCATATTCATTAGTGTCGAATATGTTTTGAGCGAATTTTTAAGGAGCCAACGCTCATCTCCTGCATGCAACTTTGCATTCACATCCCACAGTCGAATCCGGAACACCCCCTTGCAACCGCGCCCGAAACGGACGCCATCGCATGGTTGTCCGCACACGATGTGTGCGGTCAAAGAACAATGAACAAGAGTCTACCTAAGACCCTTCCTATGACAAGCCTTATCTGGGGACGTTCCCAAGGCTGAAGTGTCCGTGCGACAGCCACCGCTGCGCGCCCCATCCGTTTTCGCCCCCGGAAATTATTGGGCGAAATTAAAACTTTTTTGTTAAAACACCCAAAGACTTTTTGTAAACCTTCTGAGATACTATGGGCTATATTAGCGCCCGTACGCGCAGTAATTTCCGCGCCCCGTCTAGCGCAGGCGCGACATCCGGTTCATCATACCCTGTCCCTCACTATGTTCCCTTTAAAACATAACTTCCGCCGCGCCCTTGCTGGCGCGATTTTCCTCCTGACGGCCTCAGCTTTTGGCGTCGAATCCCTAACCCCCGTCGAGATTATCGCCGACACGGCGTCGCGGACGGAAATCAAGACCCCTTGGATAGGCGCCTACACCGTATTCGGTTGGGTCTACCTCACGGATTCCAAAGCTTCGACCCGTTTTCTCAACGCCTACGATGCCAACGGAACGGAAGTATTGCGCTTCGACATTGCACAGGGGCAACCCCGCTTTGAACACAAGTTTGGCGATCGTTGGCAAGTTGCGCGTCCGACTGACGCCTTGCCGCTGAACTGCTGGGTGCATCTGGCCGCACAAATCGACGCCGAAGGTTCTCTGCGTCTTTTTATCAACGGTCAGCAGGTCGCCCTGCGCGATATCCGGAGCATTCCCATCCAGCCGCTTCAAAAGCTCGAGATCATTCCGGAAAAATTCCCCGGCAAACTCGGCACTTTTTATTTGTCCGCCGGAGCCTTGAGCTCGCCTTCACTGGAAAAGCTCTTCAACGCGGGCGATCACGGCACGGTGAACCCCGCAGACATCACCCTGCGCACATTTGAAGAACCCGCCCGATCCATTCATCCGGATTATGCGGCGCTTGCTTTGCGCTTGGCATCCGACACCATTGTCCCCTTCGACGGCGGACTCATCGCCAAAGCTTCAGTTCTTCCGCCGACCCACCCGGGCGCGCGCCCCGACATTATTACGCAGAGTCGCGCCATCGGCGCCAGCCGCGTGTTCCTGCCCAACAATGAAAAGTATCCGGAGAAAATGCAGGGGCGCTATCAAATGGGCGCGCGCGTCAGTTTGCCCCGCCTGACGTTCGGCGGCGTTCCCTTTCATGGGGTTTTGACGCCCATTAAGCGTCCCGACGGCACCTATGTCATGGCGGCCGTTGTAAAAAGTCCATTGACGGGCCTTTCCGAGCTGTTCCTTTTCGCCGTTCCAAAAAACGAAGATACCCAATTGCAACCGCTTGGCACCATCCCTTGCGGCGGCAAGCGAATCCCCTATCAACTTGCCTATTCCGGCAAGCAATTGCAATTTTTGGGCGATGTCGAAGGCGATGGCACCCCTGATTTGCTCATGTCCGCGGGGCGTTCCGTCGCCTCCTATTATCCGGATGACCCCAAAAACTTTTGGGCGGGTACGGAATTGCCCAACAGCGGTCGGGGCAAAGGCTATACTATCAACGGCAAATGGCTCGGCGGCGACGGCATCATCACCTTCTATTGGGCCAAAGGCTCGTGGGATGATCAGGGCAATCTGCGTTTCAACGACGCCCGCAACATCTACTCGGTGGAGAAGGATTTCAAACTCCAATGGCGCGGCGATTTCGGCGCGCGCGCGGCGGCCCTGTCCATCGCAGGCAAACCCCATATTGTGATCGCCGGCGACTTGGACCGCTTTATGGCCATGCCCGTTGAAATGCAAGGCAACGACATCCGCTGCGGTGAGGCTGTTAACTTGCTGGCCGACAATGCCCTCCTTGAGGAAAATTATATCATGGAGCAGCTCAGCGTCGCCGATATGAACGGCGACGGCAAGGCCGAACTTGTCGTCTCCGGCAATCCGGGCAGCGTCGTCATTTTGGCCGGAGAGCGCGCGGGCGAATTTAAGGAACTCCACGTCTACACCAAAGGCGGTCCGTTGGTTATGCAAACTCTCATCGTCGAGTGCAAAATTGACTGGGACGGCGACGGCACGGAAGACATCGTCGCCGGTGACGCTTCCGGCTGGCTCATGTTCTGGCCGGGGACGAAAGACCCGATGGTTTACGGCGAGCCCGCCTATTTCAGACAAAACGGCAAACGCGTCCATATTCAGGCCGGTTATCGCGGTTCTATTCAAGGCCCGAACGAGGCGCGCTGGGGTTATTTGAATCCGCTCACCTGCGATTGGGACGGCGACGGCAAACCCGAACTCATCACGTGCGACATCAACGGCGACTTTTTCCTGTGGAAGCGCACGGAAAGCCCGTTGGCCTTGCAAGCCCCCGTCCATTTCACCTTCAAGGGCGAACGCCTGCGCGTGCCATGGCGGCAGCGTCCCGCCTTCATCCCCCCCAACAGCGGATTCCTCGGAGAAAGCCGCGCGGGCCTTATTCTCATGGACTACGACGGCGTCACCTCGGCGGCCTTTCAGACGACTCCCGGCGCGAGCGATTTCGACCGCATCGAGCCGCTCCATTACAAAGACGCCGCCCCCTTTGTCACTTGCGGCCCCTGCGGCCTGTGGGGCAGATCCAAGTTCGTTTTTATCGATTGGGACAACGACGGAAAAACCGACATCCTCTTCAGCACCAACCGCGCGAGCCATCCCTATGTCATCAAAGAACCGCTCCCGGTTTTTGGCGCCATGCCGTTCTTTGTCCGCAATATCGGCACAAATGAAAACCCCGTCTATGATTTTCCCGTGCCGGTGAAGTATAACGGCGAGTACATCAATATGGGCACCCATATTGCCGCGTTGTGGGCCGACCATATCACCTCGCCAGAAACCGGCACGTTGCTCATCGGCGCGGAAGACGGCTGCGTTTACGCCTTTCCCCGAAAAGAACTCAAACCCTAATTCGCCGCATATGCGATTCATCGCACTCCGCGCGCAAGCCCCGGCTACAACAGCGGCGGAATCGTCGGCACGATCGGCACTTCGAGGACGGTGGGACCTTTGCGCGTGAGCGCCGCGCGGCAGGCCTTGCGCACTTGGGGGGCCGTCGTGGCGCGCATGGCGTGGCAGCCGAAGCCCTTGCCCTGCGCCACGATGTCGAGACCCGGCACGTCGAGCCCGGGGACGCCGGGGGTCTTTTCCAAAATGGCGAATGATTTTAAAATTCCGTATTCCCCGTTGCGCGGCACCACAAAGAGGATGGGCAGCTTGTGCTGTGCCGCCGTCCAAATGGCCTGAATCGAATATTGGAAAGAGCCGTCGCCAATGAGCGCCAACACGGGGCGGTTGCGCCCGCTGTCGCGCTCGGCCAGCGCAACGCCCACGCTCGCGGGCAAGTTCCAGCCGAGGCTGCCGCTGGCGAACGTATAAAAACTGTCCGGCAATTCCACGGGCCACGCCGCGTGAAATTCGCCCAAGTTCGAGGGCGATTCCTCCAACACCACCGTTTCCTTGGGCAGCGCCGCGCGCAGGGTTTGGAACAGTTCCAGCGCGCCTAATACTTCCCCGGGCTTTGCGGGCGTTGCGGCGGGGTGGGGGGCCATGCGGTGTGCCAGCGCCTGAATGCCATCGGCCCTCGCGGGGCGGGTTTTTACGCGTGCGGCCAAGGCTTCCAGCGCCAGCACGGCGTCCGAAATCAAGCTGTCGCCCACAGGAGCGCGCGCGGCTTCCGCCGGGTCTTCCGTCACATGCAAAAGGCGCAAGCCCTTGGGCAAATAAGGCCCGGGCACATAGGGATAATAGCGAAAGACGGGCGCCCCAATAACAATCGCGAGGTCATGGCCTGCCAGCTTTTTCGCCAAGGGCTCCGTGGCAAAGGGAAGGCCGCCCGCATAGAGGGGATGGTTTTCGGGGAAGGGCGCGCGCTCCGAAGCGGGCGCGGTCCACACGGGCACATTCAGCTTTTCCGCCAATGCTACCGCCTGAGGCCAGCCTTGCCCGCGCGCGATGGCCGCCCCGTAAATAAGGACGGGCCGCTTGGCCTTGTCGAGCGCGGCGGCAAATTCCGCAATGCGCGCCGGATCGGGAGCCGTGCGCGTGCTCACCGTGCGCACCACCGGCACGCCTGCGGCGGGCTTGTCCCAGTCATCCAAGGGAATCGAAAGAAATACGGGCCCGGCAGGCGACTGTATCGCCGCCGCGTACGCCCGCATAAATGCGGCGGGCACTTCCTGCGCGTGGGTGGGCTCGTAGCTCCATTTCACCCACGGTTTGGGCAGCAGAGTCGGCTCAATATTGGTCAGCCAGGGCTCCATCAGCAGCATTTCGCGCGTCTGGTTGCCCGCCGTGATGATGAGCGGGGTGCGGTTCATGTACGCGCTCAAAATATTGCTCATGGCGTTGCACAGTCCCGCCGAGGTGTGCACATTCACCAGCGCGGGTTTGCGCGTGGCCTGCGCGTACCCGTCCGCCGCGCCCACGGCGGAGGCCTCCTGCAAGGTCTGTATGTAGCGAAAGTCCTTGGGAAAATCCTTTAAAAACGTCTCTTCTGTCGAACCGGGATTGCCAAACACCGTGGTGATGCCCAATTCCCGCAGAAGCCCAAATGTCGCCTGCCGCACAGTGGTAGTCATAAGCAAAAAATATTAAGGATGAGAACAAACCGCTTCGGCCCCAATCTCGGAATTTAGCCCTTCTTTGGCAATCAAGAAATGCGCGTCATTACGCCTGTCGTTTGCGTGCGCATTCGGGCCTTTTTTTAAAAAAATAGTCAAAAATTTGTCTGGATTTTTAATTTAGATATAAATTAAATACTTGCAAACAATCGGTCGGTTCCGTTTCCTTAGGCTAAAAAAATCTTTCGATTATGGACATCGCACTGGGCATTCATCTTATCGTCGCCTACTTGGTGGGCAACATCTCTTCCGGTTGGCTGATCGCGCGAAAGATGGGGGCGGGCGACTTGCGCGCACTGGGCAGCGGCGCGACGGGGGCCACCAACGCCGCGCGCGTGCTGGGCAGGCGATTCTTCTACATCGTTCTGGGCCTCGACATGCTCAAGGGCGTATTCGTGGTGCTCATGCCGTTTTTCTTCCACGGGGGCGATATTCCCTTGGCCTATTACGCCGCCTGCATTCTCTGCGTGGTGTCGGGCCACATCTGGCCAATGCTCTTGGGCTTTCGCGGCGGCAAGGGCGTCGCCCCCTTTCTCGGCGGTTGGCTTGCGATAGGGGCCGTATCTTGCGTCTTGCCGCTCACCCTTGTGGCGGCGCTCCTGCTGGGCGCTTGTTTTCTCCCTTTGAAGAAGGGCATCCTGCTCACCGCGCTCATGGGTCTGCCCGCCCAGCCGCTTGCGGTGTGGCTGCTCACCGGCAATGCGCCTACCACCGCCGTCGCGGCGGCTACCGTTGCCATTATTCTCTTTGCCCATCGTGGCAATCTCAAGCGCGCCTTTTCTTCCCAATAAGGCAACCCATGCATGCGACACCTTTGATCTGCAAAGTGGCTGACACCCCGGCGGAATTTGAGCAAATCCACCGCTTGAATTATCGCACCTTTGTGGAGGAAATTCCGCAACATGCGCCCAACGGGGAAGGGCGGCTTGTGGACAAATTTCACGCGGAAAACACCTACCTAATCGTCACATCCGGCGATCGACTGGCGGGCATGCTGGCCTTGCGCGACCAACGGCCGTTTTCCTTGGATGGAAAATTGGGGAACATCGACCCATACCTGCCCAGTTGTGTCCACCCGGCGGAGGTGCGTCTGCTCTCGGTTGATCCCGCCTTTCGCGGGTCTGCAGTGTTGCCCCTGCTTCTGGAAAAAGCATTCGAGCAATCGCGCATGCGCCAGTGGGACATGGTTGTCATCTCGGCCACCACGCGCCAGTTACATTTATACGCCCATCTTGGCTTCACGCCCTTTGGGCCCTTGGTGGGCAAAGATGGCGCACAATTTCAGCCGATGTTCGTTCGGCCAAACGCGGTGGACGCGGTGCTCAAAGCGCTTAAAAAACGCGCCGCACCGCGCCCATCCTGCAAAATCATCGGTCTACTACCCGGCCCCGTTCCCGTATCTGCCCGCGTGCGAAAGGCCATGGCGGACCATCCCGATTCCCACCGCTCGGCGAATTTTCAAACTGTGATGGAGCGCGTGCGCTGTTCCCTCTGCGCGTTGGCGGGGGCGCGCCATTGCCAAGTTTTCCCCGGATCCGGCACCTTGGCCAACGACATGATTTCATTGCAACTAGCCCGTTTGCAATCCCCGGGATTGGTCTTAGTCAACGGCGAATTTGGCCGACGCATAGCCGCACAGGCCGCGCGGGCGGGGATGCGCTTTGAGACATTGGAAATTCCGTGGGGCGCCGTCTTTGAATGGAAGGCTATCGAACGCGCAATTGAGCAGCTGCCGTCGGGCGGATGGGTCTGGTGGGTGCATCACGAGACATCGACTGGCATCCTCAACCCTTTGGAAAAAATCGTCGCCGCCGCCAAAGCGCGCGCGCTCATCACCGCCGTGGATGCGATCAGCGCCTTGGGAAACACGCCGGTGAATCTCCGTGATATTGATTTCGCCAGCGCCGTGAGCAGCAAGGGGCTGTGCGCTTATCCCGGATTGGGCATCGTGTTTCATCGGCAAGATATTATCGAACCGCTTGCGCACGCGCCTGCTTATTTGGATTTGGGCTATTGGACAACACACGAGGGCGTGGCGTTCACCCATTCCTCAAATTTGCTGGGGGCGTTGGATGCCGCCCTTCGAACGCAAAACTATCCCCGGCGTTTCCAAGCGATCGCCCAGCGGGCCAAATTTTTGCGCACCCGTCTAAAAAATAGCCGATTTGAGGTTTTAACCCAAGCGGACGCGCACAGCTGTCCTGCGGTGCTCACCTTGATTCCTCGCAGCGCTCCCAACGCATGGGAAACGGGATGCGCACTTGAGGCCGCCGGTTATGCTCTCAGCTATCGCAGCGACTACTTGAAATCCCGTAACTGGCTGCAAATCGGCCTCATGGGCGTTCCTTCCCAACGGCTCCTTTCCAACCTTTCTCGGTGCCTAGGAGTGTCTTCAAATTGAAACCAAGGCCGTGAAAGGCGGTTTTTAGGCTATTTTGGGGGCTTCGAGCCGAGTCGATGCTGCGCATCGGCGAGGCGAGTACACGAGAAAGGGGCAAAAATCCAGTCAAGCGGACGACATGAGGAATGTGACGACACTCCCTAAACTAAAGTCCCGGCAATCGTGTCTGTTCAAGAAAACTTTCCGCCCCGGGCATGCGGAATTGACACTCACTGAAATAACTAAAAAATAAAAGTCCATGTCTCGCCCCATATCCCTCATCTCACGAGCTGTCAGAACCTTATTCTTTGGTTGCGCATGCGCAATCCTCACCGCCTTTGCGGCCTCCGTATCCCCGTTTGCCGTCGAAAAGCTCACATACGAGCCCAACCCGGGCGGCCTGCAAATAGGATTTTGGGCCAACTATAACCGCACCGCCGACATCCTACGCGATTTCGGCCCGCGCCCCATCGAGCGCGTGAATTTCCTCAAATGGCGGCAAATCGAAAAATCGCCCGGCCAGTACGATTGGAAAAACGCGTTCCTCTTTGAACGGTACGCCCACATGGCGGGGGCCACCGTGGTCACCAACATCAACACGATTTTCACCTTCCGCATCAATCCGCAGGGGATGGAATGCATCCCGGAAAATTATCCCCAAGACATCACCGACCCGCAAACGCGCGCGGCCGCCCGCCGTTTTCTGGTCGCCGCCACTGAAGAACTTTTGGCGCAGGCGGGCTCCGTCTGGCTGGCGCTCGATTACGAATTCTTGTGGTTTGGCAGCCCCAAGACGCCGGAAATCCGAAAGGCCTACCGCGACTGGTTTGTCGAGTCCGCAACCCTCATTCGTCAGACGGCCGTCAAGCTCGGCGCCGCCGACCGCGTCAAAATCGTCATCGTCGTCAACACCGACCCTTATGAAGTGGCGGAAGCCCTTCTCGGAGCCCCGGCCCGCCCCAAGCACACACCTCAAAAATGGCTGCTCGATTGCGTGCGTGCCGCCGACATTTTTGCCATCGACACCTACGCAGGCGGCAACGCCCCGAAAGTCTCGGCCCAGAGTCAGCTGGAAGTCATCCGCTTCTGGATAAAATATTATGTGCTCGACCGCCCCGTTTTTGTCACGGAAAGCGGCTGCTCCACCTCGCGCGAACACGGCGACACCACGCGCGGCTATCATCTGAGGGGCACCGAGGCCGAACAGGTTATTTTCTTTAAAGAAATGTTTGCGGCACTGGAAGACCGCCGCCACGACCCTCAACTGCGCCGCCTCTCCGGTTATTGCATTTGGAGCTATCTCGACCAAGGCGCAGACCCTTCCGTTACGAACGATGCCTTCGGCCTGCGCCGCGCGGACAACACCCCTAAACCCGCCGTTGGTGTGGTCGGCGAGGCCATCGCCCGCCTAGAATCCTCTCCCCAAAATGCCCCTGTGCGCGAGAGCGTCGCTCGCGATGTCACCGCCGATGTGGCCGCCGGCCGCCCCGTGGCGTTGCGCCGTGTGGACGGGGTTTCCTATGACACCCTGCGCTTTACCGTCACACCCACCGCCGCGCAAGCGCCGCTTTTCCTCGAACTGGAAACCTCCACGCCCGTTTCCTATACGGCCCGCGTGGGCGAGGCTCCGTGGAGCACTTCGCTGCCCGAAGTCGCCACACGCCACCGCATTCCGCTGGCTTCCTTGCCTGCCGGAAAACCCGCACGTATCCTCGTCAATTTCACCGCCCCCGTCTTTCCGGTCGAGACGCAGTTAGTGCGCGCCAGCATCCACGCAGGCCCATAAATGCGCGACTCTGCCGCGTAAAAATGCGTCCATTCATTGTGGCGCAAAAAAAACCTCCCCGTGAATCGGGGAGGTTTTTTTGCGGAAAATCAAAGCGCCTATTCGTCCTCGCGCTTGAAATTCTCAAAGCCGGGGCCCGCCGTGTTGTATTCGCCTTCAAAGAAGCCGTGCAACTGGCGGATGCGAGTGGGGTGGCGCATTTTGCGCAGGGCTTTGGCCTCAATCTGGCGGATGCGCTCGCGCGTCACGCGGAACTGCTTGCCCACTTCCTCCAGCGTGCGGCTATAGCCGTCTTCCAAACCAAAGCGCAGGCGCAACACGCGGCGCTCGCGCTCCGTGAGCGAGTCGAGCACGTCGATAATCTTTTCGCGCAAGAGACTGTAGGCCGTCATGTCGCAGGGATTCTCCGCGCCCTTGTCCTCGATGAAATCGCCGAAATTGGTGTCGTCGCTGTCGCCCACGGGGCTCTGCAGGGAGATGGGCTGCTGCGCCATCTTCATAATCTGCTGCACGCGTTCCACGGGCAGGTGCATTTCTTCGGAAACCTCGTCGGGGGTGGGCTCGTGGCCGAGCTCTTGGAGCAGCTGCTTTTGCACCTGCATCACCTTGTTGAGGGTTTCGATCATGTGCACCGGGATGCGGATGGTGCGCGCCTGGTCGGCGATCGAGCGGGTGATCGCTTGGCGAATCCACCACGTCGCGTAGGTCGAAAACTTGTAGCCGCGGCGGTATTCGAACTTTTCGACGGCCTTCATCAGGCCCATGTTGCCTTCCTGAATGAGGTCGAGGAAAGACAGCCCGCGGTTGGTGTATTTCTTGGCGATGGAAATGACCAAGCGCAAATTCGCCTCGACCATTTCGGTCTTGGCGTTGTGCGCCTCGCGCATGTTTTTGCGCACCGCCTTGACCAGCGAGAGCATAAACTCCGGCTTGATGCGCAACTTGAGTTCAAGGGCCTTCATGCTCTTGGTGAGCACGACCGGGTCGTAGGCCTTGCGGCGGTGGCCCACCTTCGCGGAAATGGCGAAGCGCTCCATGATGTCCTCAATCTCGCGCAGGATGGGCGAAATCTGTTCGAGATATTCCTCGAACACCTTCAGCTTGAAGCAGAACTTTTTGAAAATGGGCTGCAGTTCGGCTTCCTGCTTGTGGAAGCGGGCCAAAATGTGCTTGCGGCTTTCCTCGTTGTTGGCGTCGCGGAACTCGTCCCAAATTTTGGCGAGCTTAATTTCGACTTTTTCGGCCTGCTCAATGAACTTGGGCAGCACCAAAAAATACTTCTCGCGGCTGTCGATTTTCTTGTCGAGCACCACGCGGTCGAAGCGCTCTTGGCGTTCGAGCAGCTTTTTGGCGATGTCGATTTGGAAAACGTTGGTGATGGACACCGAAAAGAGGTCGTCCAAAGCGGTCTGCTCCGCCTTTTCAATGCGCTTGGAAATGGCGACTTCCTGTTCGCGGGTAAGCAGCGGCACTTGGCCCATCTGCTTGAGGTACATGCGCACCGGGTCGTCGAGGATGTCGAGCTGCGAGGTCTTGAGCGCCTCTTCCTCGTGCTCTTCCTGACGCTGCTTGTAGTGCTCGACGTCGGCCGAGTCCAAAATGTCGATTTCGAGGTTCTCGAGAATGTTGATGACGTTCTCAATTTCCTCGTGGTTGTTGATGCTCTCGGGCAACACCTCGTTGATGTCCTGCACCGTGAGGTATCCCTGTTCCTTGGAAAGGGAAATCAACTGGCTGATCTTTTCGTTCAGCTTGCCGCCGGCGGCATCGTCGAGTTGGGGAAACGTCAACTTCTTTCCGGTTTCCACGGCCTTGGGGGTTGCGTCCTTTTTGGCGAGCTCGGGTTTCTTTGCAGGCTCGGGTTTCTTTGCAGGCTCGGGCTTCTTTAGGGAATCGGGCTTCTTGGGCGCGGAGGCGGGCGTCAGCACGGGCTTTTTGGCGGGTGTGGCGACGACGACGGGAGCAACCTTCTTCGCGGGGACCGCCGGGGCCTTCTTCACGGGCTGGGCGGCGGGCTTTTTGGCGGCGGGGGCAACCGGCTTTTTGGCGGGCTCTGGCTTCGCTTTTTTGGCGGGAGCCTTGGGCGCGCTTTTGGCGGATGCGGAAGTTTTGGGAGTTGCTCGTTTGGCGGACATGAGAGGAATAAAAAATGAATGCTGTCTAAAGCAGCGGTTGCGGAGCCGCAATCAGGCGGCGGGTTTCCAAAATGGCTTCGAAGATTTTTTGCTGTTCGTCGGGATTGGCGGCCTTGGTCATCCGGTTTTCCAACGCTTCGCGGTGGGCGCGATAAAAAGAGCGCTGGATGGCTTCGAAGGCAAGGGCGGCTGCTTTTTCAGGTTGGTCAAAACGGTTTGGCTGGGCGTATTTGTTCATCAGGAATTCGCGTTCCTGCTCGCTTTCGACAAGGCTGTCGAGCTGTCGGGCATCGTCGATGACGCCTTCGCGCAGGGCCGCAAGGATTCTGTCCAAGAGGCGCCCGGCCATGGTCTCTTTGTTAATCCACTCGGAGTGAGTGTTTTGGGAAATCGTTCGAGCCAAAACGTCATGATTCAAAGTTATTAACAATAAGTCTTCTTCCGCGCTTGTCAACTGCGGGGGTTGGGTTTGCTCGGGCTCGTTTTGGGGGCGGGCAAAGCTCTGTTGGCGCTCGAAGGCCTTGCGGACAAGGGAAAAATCGCGGGCGGCCGTCAAGCTGTCGATCCCCAACAAACGCGCCGCCTCCCGCAAATACCCCTGCCGGACAATCTCCGAATCGCAGAGCAAAATCAGCCGGGAGAGCGCGTCAAAGGCGTCGGCCTTTTCGCGCGGGGTAGCGGGGTGGTCTTTGGGCAAATGCGCCTGGGCGGCAAACATCATGGGCGAGAGCGCGTTTTTGCGCAGTGCCTCCAGCGCCTGCGCGCCTTTTTCCTGCAAAAGTTCGTCGGGATCTTCGCCCTCCGGCAGGCGCAACAAGGTCAACTCCAGCCCGGCTTCCAGCGCCATCGGCAGCACCCGCAAGGCCGCGCGCTGTCCGGCGACGTCGCCGTCGAGGAGGCATTCGAGCCGTCGGGTGTAGTTGCGCAGGGCGTGTAACTGGGTGTCGGTAATGGCGGTGCCCTGCGGGGCAATCACGGTGCGAAACCCGCAGTTCCAGCAGCGCAGGGCGTCAAGCTGGCCTTCGACCAGCAAAAAGGCGTCGGTGTCCTTCACCCCGTCCTTGGCGCGGTCGAGGTTGAACAGCAGCGCCCCTTTCTTAAACACAGGCGTCTCCGGCGTGTTGACATACTTGCCCTCCTCGTAGCGCGTGTCGCGCGGGGTCAAGTCGGTCTGGCGCGCGGCAAAGCCCACCACGCGTTTTTGAATGTCGCGGATGGGAATCATCAGCCGTCCGCGAAAGCGCGGGCGCAGGGAGCGGGCCTGCACATCGTCGTCGTTGGCAAAAAACAGGCCGCACTCGCGCAGGGCTTGCGGGGTGAAATTTTTGGCGCGCAGTTTTTTCAACAGTTCTTCCGCGCTCAAGGGCGCGTAGCCGATGCGAAATTCCGTCGCCAGTTCCAAGGGAAATTTGCGCGAGTTCGTCCAATATTCCCGCATGGCGAGCCCCTCGCGCGTCTGTTCCAAAAAGGCGCGGTGATAGAAGTCGGCGGCCAAGTCGTTGATTTCAAAAATTTCGCGCGAGAGCGAGGCGTTCACATGCGGGGCGCCTTGGCCCTCTTCGTATTCCAGCGTGATATTGAAGCGGTGCGCCAAGGTCTCCACGGCCTCGTAAAAGCTCAGGTTCTCCTTGATTTGAATAAAGCGAAACACGTCGCCGCCTTGCCCGGAGCTGAAGCAGTAAAAGACGTTCTTGGTCGGATCCACATAAAACGAGGGCGTCTTTTCGCTGTTGAACGGGCTCAAGCCCCGCCATTCATGACCCATTTTTTTCAGCTGGGTATACGGTTGTACCACGTCAACAATGCTGACGTGCTGCCGGATTTCGTCCAAACAGCGCTGTTTTATGCGGGGCATCTATAAGGTCAGGGGAGGTTGATAAGGGCGGCCTTGGCGATGTCCGCTTCGGTCCCCGAGGGAACGCGTTGGAGAAATTCGCGGTAAAAACGCCGGGCCTCCCGGTCGTTCACGCCCTCGTAGGCGCGGGCGAGCATGAACATAAGACCGGGGTCTTTGGGGAACTGTTCCCGAACGGTGATCAACTCCGCCAAATAGCGGTCGGAATTGTCGCCCATCTTGATGATTTTCAAATAATCGAGCGCGTAAGGCAGTTCGTCGGGCGCGCGGCGGCGCGCTTCGAGCGACATCATTTCAGCCTGTTCGTTTTGCCCCAGCGCCAAATAGACTTGGGAGAGTCGGTTCCACACATCGGGCGAGCCGTCGTCTTCGGCCAACGCGTTGCGGTAAAGGGCCACGGCGTCTTCCATCTTGCCCGCCAATACGGCGGCTTGGGCCTTTTCCGCCAGCGCCTTGGCGGCAGGCGAAAGCGCATAGGGCTTTGCGGTCGAAACCGTGCTCGCAGGCGCGGGGAGTGAAGCCGTCGCAGTTCCCGTTGCCACGGGCGCGGAAACGCTGGTCGAGACGCTCGCGGTAGCTTCAGGGGCGGGCAGGGCGGGGGCGATTTCTTGCGCAGTGGCAGGACGCGCGGCCAACAAAGCGGGCGGGGGCGCGTGCGGCGCACTGACGGGGGCGGAGGTGGGCGGCAACAAGGTCACTTCCTGCGATTCAATCGCGGAGAGCATCTCTTCCGCCGTGGGCGCCTTGAAGCGCACATTTTGCAAATCTTTTTTGCCCAATTCCCATTGCTTAAGTTCTTCGCGGATGGACACCAATGGACTGCCGTCGAGCGCGCCCGGATTTTTTGCGTCGAGTTCGTTCACCCAGCGGCGGGTTTCCTCCCAATCGCGTCCGGCAATCGCCAGTTCCAGCAATCCCAGTCGGGCCGTCTGCTGCGAAGCGGGGTCCTTCGCGTCCTCTGTCGCGCGCAAATACCACTGCTCGGCCTGCGCGCGATTGCCCAAGCTCTGAAAGAGCGCTCCGATTTGCGCCGCGTCGCGGCCTTCGGGCATCTGTTTCGACAAATGCACGGCGTCCAAATATTTTTCCACCGCCACCTTCGGGCGGTTGAGCTTTCCGTAGGCCTGCGCCAATTTCTTCATGGCCAGCGCGTCGTCCGGACGCTGCTCGGCATAATTTTGCAGGGCGCGCGCGGTGCTTTCCCAGTCGTTTTGTTGGGCGTAAATTTCGGCGGCGTACAGCAATAAATTTGCACGGGCAGGGTCTTTTCGCGCGGCTTCCTCAAAGAAAAAACCGGCGCTCGTCGCGTTGTTTTGCTGGGCATAGGCAAAGCCAAGCTCTTCCAACACGCAGGATTGTTCGGGGTATTTTTTATTGAGCGCCTCCATGGCCTCGATGGCTTGGGCGGGGGCCAATCCCTCCTTGGTCTTGATGCGTTCCAGTTCTTTTTGGGCCTTGGCCGCCTGAACGGCGGGGGCCTCTGGCGCGGAGGGCCCGCACCCCCAAAATAGGGCGCTAAAGGCCATGCAAATCAACGGCAAAGCCTTCCGCAGAAAACTGCGGTCGGTTTCCTTTCCGTACATAAATATTTGCATTGCGACTCCTTCGATGTAATTTTTAAACCAATGGTTTTATCCCCTCAGTATAATATGAGGCTCTTTTCCAAGAAAACCTTAATTTTCGCGCTTTTCAGCCTTCTGCCCTTTGCGGCATGGGCGCAAAGCGCCGACGCGCCGCGTCGCGACACCATTTGGGAAGTCTGTTTGGCGGGCGACGTGCAGGATGACTACAACCGCGCCGTCGAATCGCTCTTTGCGCGCTGGGAGGCGTCCGGAGGCCGCCCCTTGGTTCCGGGAGCCAAACGCCGCGTGACGCTCAAAATCAACACGCAGTTCGGCCCGGGATTGTCCACGCCCAAGCCGCTCATCCGCGCGGTGGCAGCCGCCTTGGAAAAACGCGGGTTTAAGCGCGACGAAATGCTTCTGTTCGACCTTTACCGCCGCAATCTCATTGAAAGCAATTTTCTTTCGCCGTTGCCGGACGCCCCCCGCCAGTGGGAGGGGATGCCTCTCATGGCCTTTGATGAAGCGGGCAAAATCGACCCCAAATGGTTTTACGATAGCCCATTGCCCACGCTCGACCGCCTCGCGCAGGCCTCCCAGCTTTTCACAAGCCAAGACCTGACCGCCCGCAACGAACTCGACCGCAAAAGCTTCCTGCCAACCACGCTTTTTCTGGACTGCGATTTTTGGATCAATCTGCCCGCCGTGTGCGACAGTCCGGGCATCCTCCTCGACGGGGTGCTCTCCAGCGGCACGGTGCGCGCCATCACCAACAACGATCGTTTCATTTACAGCAGCAGCAACGGCCCCGTCGCCATCGCCGAAATCGCCGCCATTCCCGAATGGAAGCGCTCGTGGGTCTTTTCCATCCTCTCGCTGGAGAACTTTCAATACATCGGCGGCCCCGTCTACAACGCCTATTACACGGGACATGAGCCCCTCTTGTGGCTCAGCGACAATCCCGTGTGGATGGACTACCAGCTTTTCCTGCGTTTCAATGACCGCCGCAAATGGGCGCAACTGCCCGCGATGGACGAACCTCTCATGTTGAACTACGCCAAAAGCCTCGGCCTGGGCGATTACGACGCCGCGCGCATGCGCATTGAGCGCGTCTACTAACGCCTGATATTTCGCAAACGCAAGCTTGCAAAATCCAAGGCTCCTTTCTTTACTATTTAGTATGCCATTGGCCGAATATTTCCCCATTTTTCTGCAGCTCATCCTCGCGGTTGCCATCGCCGCCGGGATCATCATCGCCAGCGAGATCTTCGGCCAGCGCCAAAAACGCAGCAAACTCAGCGATGCGCCCTACGAATGCGGCAATCTGCCCATCACGGGCCCGCACCCGCGCTTTTCGGTCAAGTTCTACGTCACGGCCATGCTCTTTTTGCTCTTGGATATCGAGGTGGTGTTCCTCGTGCCGTGGGCGCTGGTGTACCGCGAATTTGTCTTGGCGAACGTCTCCATCATCGTTCCTGCGCTCTTTTTCCTTTTTCTGCTTTTCTTCGGTTTGGTCTACGAAATTAAGAAGGGCGCCTTGGAGTGGGAGAAATAATTTCCCGGCCTTTCCCCGCCGGATAGCCTATCTTTGCCATGCGCATTAACCGCCTCATCACGCGGAATCGCATCTTCGACCTCGCCAGCGAAGATTTCAAGGGCGCGTTGGCCGAACTGCTCAAGCTCTGCCCTGACCGCAAGGGTTTTAAGATCAACCGGGCCGATCTGCTCTCCAAGCTCCTTGAGCGCGAGGGCACCATGAGCACCTGTCTGGGCAACGGGGTTGCCCTGCCGCACATCCGCATTCCCCGGGGCAATCCGTATACCTTCCTCATCGGGCGCTGTCCCAAGGGCTTGCCAAAAGATGAAGCCAAGGAATACCGCGACATCCGCATCATCGTCCTCATCCTTTCCCCCGAGGGCAGCAAAGATTACCTCAATATTTTGGCCGCCTTGGCCCGCGTGCTGGAAGACGAAAGCATTGTCCGCACGCTGAACGCCGCCAAGGACTTAACGGCTTTCCGCAACGCCGTCATCGAAAATTTCGCGGGCTCGCGCCCGAAGTTTTCCCCCAAAGAAAACCGCTTCAACCGCATTATTGTGCGTTCCGCCCTCAAAGTGGCGCGCGGGGCCAAGTGTTCGGTGCTCATGGTTTTCGGCGACACTTTTTTGGGCGGCATCGACTTGCCCCCGCACGACGGCTGCAAAACGGTGCTCGTCACCCAAAAGGAATCGCACGGCATTTATACGGGCGTCGACGCCTTTATCCCCGTGCGCAACGTGTCCAACAACCGCCTTTCGCAGTTGCGCAGCGCCATCCTCGTGGGACTCACGCGCGGCATTTTCAAGAACACCGACCGCATCTGCTGCGTCGGCGGTATCCCGCAGAGCAACCAGTTCGACACCATCGTGGTGGTTGACGTCGAGCGAGAATTTCAGGCCGTCTTTGCCAAACAGCAGGGCATGCTGCCTCCCGGCATCAAGCCCGAGGTGCTCGAACGTCTGCTCACTATCGTCACCGAGTTGTCGGTCGAAGGCCGCGAGGGCCATCCGGTCGGTTGCCTGTTCGTGGTGGGCGACACCCAGAAAATCAAGCCCTTCACGCGCCCCTTGGTGCTCAATCCCTTCATGGGCTACAAGGAGGAAGACCGCAACATCCTCAGCCCCTTCATGGACGAAACGGTGAAGGAATTTTCCAGCCTCGACGGCGCTTTCATCATTCGCGGCGACGGCGTCCTCGATTCGGCGGGAACCTTGCTGCACACCCCCGAGTACAATCCCACCTTGCCGGGAGGATTTGGCGCGCGCCACGGGGCGGCGGCTGCCATCTCCATGGCCACCGACTGCATTGCGCTGGTGGTGTCTTCCAGCACGGGGCAAATCACGCTCTTTCGCAAGGGCCAGTTCTTCCCGCTGTTGGAACGCGGCTTTAACCGCACCATCTAGCCCCCCACTCTTTTAAACGTAAAAACGGCGCGCCTTTTTCAAGACGCGCCGTTTTTTGTGCCGTTATGAGGGCCGTTTAGGGCTGGGCCGCAGGCGGTGTTGCCTGCGTCTGCAACGTTTGAACGGCAGTGGCAGGAGCTTCGGGGACCGTCGGTTTTTCCTTCGATTTGCTAAACACGATAAAGGCCGCGATCACCAGAAGGAGAATCGCCAAAAACACAAGGCGTTTGCCGATACCGCCGGAGCCGCAACCGCAGGCACAGGAGGAATCGGACGTTTTTTTCGGATCGTTGGAAGAGCAACAAGACATAGGAATACTGGGTTAAATGATTGTTATCTTCGTAACATAACCCGTGCCTCCCGCAACGCAAGGGCGGGTGAGCGTTTTTTTCAAATTACCGCCCATGATTTTTGCAAAAAAGGCTATCCTGCGCGATAGTGTACACAATAGCCTTTTCATCTGCGCTCCGCCTTCTAAGATTCTCCCTATGAAAGAAAAATCCGACCTCGGACTCATCGGCCTCGGCGTCATGGGCGAAAACCTCGCCCTCAACATGGCTGACAAGGGTTTTCAAGTCTCCCTGTACAACCGCGACCACCCGGACCGCGTCAATCCCGTCGTAAAATTTCTGGAGGGCCGCGGCAAGGGCAAATCCTTCGTCGGCACGCCGACCCCGCAGGCCTTTGTCGATTCCATCGCCGCGCCACGTCGCATCATGCTCATGGTGAAAGCGGGCGCGCCGGTTGACAGCGTGATGGATCAGCTCATTTTGCTCCTCTCGCCCGGCGACGTCATTATCGACGGCGGCAATTCCGATTTCCACGACACCGAACGCCGCGTCAAACTCATGGAGGAAAAGGGCCTGTTCTTTGTGGGCACGGGCATATCCGGCGGCGAAGAAGGGGCGCTCAAGGGACCCTCCGTCATGCCGGGCGGCTCGCCCGAGGCATGGCCATTGGTGGCTCCTATTCTCCAAAAAATAGCCGCCAAAAACGCCGACGGCACGCCCTGTTGCGAATGGATGGGCAAGGGCGGGGCGGGGCACTTTGTCAAAATGGTGCACAACGGCATCGAGTACGGCGACATGCAGTTGATCGCCGAAAGCTACTCCATGCTGCGCCGCCTGCGCAAAAAGGAGAACGAGGAAATCGCAAAAATTTTTGAAGAGTGGAATCACGGCGATCTGAACAGCTACCTAATGGAAATCAGCGCCGCCGTCCTCAAGTTCAAAGACAAAGACGGCACCTCGCTGGTTGACCACATCCTCGACGCCGCCGGGCAGAAGGGCACGGGCAAATGGACGGTGATCGCCTCTCTCGACGAGGGCGACCCGCTCACCCTCATCACCCAGGCCGTCTACGCGCGCTTCATGTCCGCGCTGCTCGACACCCGCCGCCAAGCCGCCGTCTTGTATTCCGAAGACGTCAATGTGGGCTGGGAAATCGCCGTCAATCAAGTGTACGCCAAAGACGCCCTTTACGCCTCAAAGATAGTGTCCTACGCGCAAGGGTTCTCGCTCATGCGCACGGCGAGCCAGCGCTACGGATGGAACCTCGATTTGGCCGCCATCGCGCGCATCTGGCGCAACGGCTGCATCATCCGCTCGCGTTTCCTCGACAACATCGCGGAGGCCTACCGCAAAGATCCGGAGCTTGAAAACCTCCTCTTCGACGAGTTTTTCCAAAAGCAAATCACCGAGGCCCTCACGGGCTGGCGGCGCATGGCGGCGGTCTCCATCATCTCCGGCATCCCGTTGCCGTGCACCTGCGCGTCCGTCACATACTTCGACAGCCTGCGGACCCTGCATTCGAGCGCCAACTTATTGCAAGCCCAGCGCGACTTTTTCGGCGCGCACACCTACGAGCGCATCGACACCCCGCGCGGCACCTTCTTCCACACCGACTGGACGGGCCACGGCGGCTCCACCACTTCCGGCAGCTACACCGCATGAACGCATCCCTCAACGACCCCATCGAAAAGCCCGAAGACCAAATCCTCGTCGTATTCGGAGCCTCCGGCGACTTGACCAAGCGCAAGCTCATCCCCGCGCTTTTTCAGCTCTTCTTGCGCGGCCTTTTGCCGTCAAAATTCGCCATCATCGGCGCGGCGCGCACACCCTACACCGAAGGCGAGTTCCGCGCGTTTCAGTCAAAGAGCATCCTTGAATACCATTCCGGCAAAACCCCGGTGGACATGGCAAAGCTCGACGCCTTTTTGCGCCTGCTGCACTACGTCAGCTTTGACACCGATACCGACGCCGCCTACGCGCTGCTGAACGGCAAAATCACCCAAGTGCGCGAGGAAACGGGCATTCCCGACCGCATTCTTTTCTATCTAGGCACGCCGCCGAACATGTACGAAGTGGTGCCCCGCGCCCTCAAGTCGCAAGACTTGCACCGCACCCGCGCGGTCGACGGCTGGCGCCGCATCGTGGTGGAAAAGCCCTTTGGCCGCGACCTCAATTCCGCGCTCGCGCTCAACAAGCATCTCCTGTCCATTTTCCACGAAAAGGAAATTTTCCGCATCGACCATTACCTCGGCAAAGAGACGGTGCAAAACATGCTCGTCCTGCGGTTTGCCAACGGCATTTTCGAGCCGCTGTGGAACCGCAATTTTATCGACTGCGTGGAAATCGGCGCCACGGAAACCTTGGGCGTGGAAAAGCGCGCCAGCTATTACGACCACTCCGGAGCCATGCGCGACATGGTGCAAAACCACCTCATGCACCTCATGGCCTTCGTCGCCATGGAACCGCCCCCCGCCTTTGAACCGGAAAACATCCGCGACGAAATTGTCAAAGTTTTCCGCTCCCTGCGCCATTTCACCCCCGACGACATCCGCACGCGCGCCCTGCGCGGCCAGTACGCGGCGGGCAAAATCGACGACAAACCCGTGCCCGCCTATCGCGACGAGCCCGGCGTCGCCCCTAACTCCGCCACCGAAACCTACGTGGCCCTCAAAATGGGCATCGACAACTGGCGCTGGAGCGGCGTGCCCTTCTTTCTCTACACGGGCAAGCGCCTCGACTCGCGCCAGTCGGAAGTCGTCATCCATTTCAAATCCACGCCCCACCAGCTTTTCCAAAGCCAGTGCACGGGGGCCTCGTGCAACCGCCTCGTCATCCGCATCCAACCCGACGAGGGCATTGCATTGCGTTTCGGCTTCAAGAAACCGGGAGCCGCCTTCGATGTGCGCCAAGTCAGCATGGATTTTCGCTACGATTCCCTGTCGCAACGGCAACTGCCGGAAGCCTACGAGCGCCTCTTGCTCGACGCCATGAAGGGCGATTTCCTCCTCTACGCCCGCGCCGACGCCTTGGAGGAAAGTTGGAAGTTCGTCGATCCCATCCTCGCGCAGTGGCAAAAAGACGGCGATTCCTCGCTCGCCTTTTATCCCTCGGGCGGCGACGGCCCCGAACAGGCATATAGCCTTATGCAGGAGCTTTTCCTCAACGACACCTGCCCCTATGAACCGGCGGAAGGCATTGAGGCCAAACTCTACACCGAGGCCTGATCCCCCGCCATGTTTGACATTGTATCCCGCCGTGGCGAAGCGGCCGCCCTAAACGCCCTGACCGACGCGCTGGCAAAGGCCCTGCGCTCCAAAAAAGAAGGCCCGTTTTATCTAGCCCTTTCCGGCGGCGGCACCGCGCAGGCGATGTTTAAAAGCTGGGCCAAAATCCCGCGCAGCCGCATCGACTGGAACCGCATCCGCTTCTATTGGGTGGACGAACGTTGCGTGGGCCCGCGCCACGCGCAGAGCAACTACCGCTACGCCCGTGAATTGCTCTTCAAGCCCGTAGGGATTCCCGCCCCCCACATCCACCGCATCTGCGGCGAAGCCGACCCGGCGAAGGAGGCGACCCGCTACGGCGACCTCCTCAAAAAAGACCTCCCGCAAGCCCACGGTCTCCCGCGCTTTGACGTCATCATCCTAGGCATCGGCGAAGACGGCCACACGGCCTCCATCTTCCCGAATCAAAAGCGCCTCCTGCGCGAAAAGACCCCCTGCGCCGTCGCCCGCCACCCCCAATCCGGCCAACCCCGCGTCACCCTCACAGGCCCGGTTCTCTTGAACGCCTCCCACCTCTGGGTCGCCCTCGTGGGCAAGAGTAAGCGCCCCATGTTGGAACGCCTCCTCCATCACGCCTCCGCCGACGCCCTCTTGCCCTCCGCCTATATTCTGTCAAAAGCCCCCGCCGCCCAAATCTTCACCGACCAACGCCCCTAAACAACGCACAGAAAAATCTTATACTTTGCGTCGCCTCCTTTTAATAGCCTGCTAGTAATAGGGAGTCGCTTTATGCATAACTCATCTGATATAGGCTTTAGCTGGGAAAGTTGCTTTCTATATTTGCTTTAGGATAATCCAATTTCCCAATTTAATGGATATATTATCTCGTTTATTATTTTTTCCTTTTCTAACTCCTCCTTGCCAGTAAAAAAATTAGGGCGATTTAATAAGTTGAAAATAAACTTAATTATGATAATTTGCTTATCATCATCTTTTATATCATATCCATAAATAGAATCTGGGCCCAACGCTTTAAACTGTTCGTAAACATCTTTATTAAAAGAAAATTTGTGCTTTGCACTTATTATATTTTTTATAAATATATCGTAATATTTAAAATCCTTACCGAATCCCTCTTCTTCCCCAGATAAAACGTATTTAATATATCTAAGTGATAAATCTTGAATTGAATTTTGATATTGTGAGACATACCCGCGAATAAAAGATTTTGAATAGATGATTTTTAATCCATTCTTTATCTTGTCTTGCATTCCGAGAGTCTTGGCTAAAATAGTATTTTCTGTTGTTTTAAATTTCTTTCCATTGGTAAAAAATTTCTGTTTTATTTTAATTTCAATATTTTCAATATCTGATGACGAATAGGAGATTTTTTTTAAAATCTTTTCAATTTTATTTTCATCTTCTATGGAGAATGAGATTTCTTCTATAAAATTTTCATTCGTTTTTACATCCCAAATAATGGGTATTAAAAATTCTTCTTTACCAATCAACCTTCTTATCCACTTAGAAAATGGAAACCATAAAATAAGTGCGGAAAAAAGTGTGGAAACAAATCCGGATGCGACGTCTGTTAAAAATGTATTTAACATTCAAAAATGTTAAAACAACAATGGAAAATGGGGCAAACGAAAAATATTAATATTTTTCAAAAGGCTCATTTGCGTGCTTTAGTGGATATCCTTAGTTAAAACCCACCAGTCTGCGCATCCCCCCCCCCCCCCCCCCTCCCCC